>Ga0183100_1000088_pt1 | contig 133077 bp, 106 predicted proteins | sample Biomet2_FD_127789 | JGI IMG/M metagenome (GOLD analysis project Ga0183100, IMG submission 127789) | Microbial communities from bioreactor (seeded with anoxic lake sediment) at LBNL, California, USA - Biofuel metagenome 2 | ecosystem: Engineered > Bioreactor > Anaerobic > Unclassified ... | reverse complement strand
TAATAGGTTCCAAAATAAATATTATTGGTATTTGAAGTTTCTGCCTGGCAATGATTTCCTAAAGTTAGGGTATAATATCCTTTGCCGGACATATTGTCAACTTCAGACCAGGAATTACCCATATCCGTACTCTTTAAAATACTGAAAAACCCATTATCCATCATTCTTTCAATATATAAATTGAAATCTGAATCCGAATACATACTCATTATCCATTGGTAAGGGTCATCGAATCCTTCGTAAAGATCCCAGTTATGTCCGCCATCGTTGGAATACATCAGCAACCAATCCTGATATCCCGTTAAAACCGCAGCCCATATATTCTGATTATTTTCAGGATTAATGCACAAATCGGAAACCGGGAAATCGGACATTACTTGCTGCCAGGTATTACCATTATCATAACTCTCTATCATTCCCCAGGAAAATATGGGCTCTCCGCTACTGTTCATTCCAATCAGGATATGATTGTTATCCGTTGGATCCCTTTTGATGTCCGAAATGCGATAAGTGTTGCCATGAGGTATTTCGTTAATTAAAGTCCAACTGTTCCCGCCGTCTAATGTTCGGTATAGCCCATTTGCTCCGGCTAATATATCATCAGGGTTTTGGGGATTAATATTGATTAATGAAAAGGTTACTGTATCGGGCAAGGTTTCACCTGCTTTTTGCCAGGTATTGCCTCCGTCGGTACTTTCAAACAATCCTTTCGTACCTGCCCAAACATGATTCTCATCCTGCGGATCAACGGCAACAGCAAAAACCTGATAAAAATCACCAAACCACCAACATGGTAAAGTAGGGGAATTTGTCATTGTATCTTCGTAAACAGGAAGATTTTCGGTCGAACATTTTGTCCATGACTGGCCGGCGTTTACTGATTTGTAAACGCCATCAGCATACAATCCGATATAAACTACATTTGGATTTGAAGGTGAAATGGCTAATGCATTTACATGAGCACTAAAAGGTCCATTCCTGAACCAGCTTGTATCGTTTAGCGAAATGGTTTGTGAATGAACAAATGTGCTCATTACTATTGCTGTGATTAATAAAATTAGATTTTTCATTTGATATTAATTTGTGATGTTTTTTTCAATAGCTATTCATACTATAGTAAAATAAAGTGTTTCCCAAAAACTCTGGTATAGCCAGTAAGTGCACAAAAAGAATAATAATATAGTTGTAATTAAGGAGGGTAGGTTGTGTTTCATATCTGATTATTATTTGAGCGACAATATTAAAAAATGTTTTTAACATTTTTTAATATTTTTTTTGTTTTTTTCAAAGAATTTATTATTCGTAGGGGTTTTGCGAGTATTCGTAGGGGTTTATCGAGTATTCGTAAGAAAAGGGGGAAAAAGAGAAAAATAATTTTTATCATTTTCAGGGATAAAAATTCCATGGTTCAGATACAAACAATCTTTATCGTTTTTTCAAAAAACATGGTCTTTGTTACACAAAATTATAGCATAACGTTCCGCTAAGGATTATTGTAACTCAGGACAGGGTTATCATTTCCCCAAATCCGGCGTCGGAATTTTTTTCCAACAAAGAAGTATTAATACTATTCTTAACTTCTTTAACTTCTTGTAGTGTGTTCACTCGTTGTTCGGTCGCTGTTCACTTTGTAAAAAACAACTATCATAACTAAAAGTAAATAAGATTATTACAGATGTTTTTTGTTGTTCGATTTTTAGACTTTTCATTAAAAATCTTCTCGAACCCCTATTCACCGTTAACAAAAGCACATCTTAAAAAATGGATTATTTTCAAATTTAAGTCATTCGCCGACCGATTTGAAAAACGGATTATCTTTAAGCCGCATTGCATTCTGTTCTTGCTTAATCCGAATGTATTTCATAAAACTTTTTACGGTTGTATGCCCGAAAAAGCCCATAATGGCGATTGGGTCAATACCTGCCAGATATATGTTAGAACAGACACTTCTTCTTGGTGAATAATCCGGACTAAGCTGCTCCTGACTTTCGGTAAAAAATCAACCGAAATAATCAAATGTCCAAACTGCAATAAAAAACTTCACTCAAAAACTGAAAATATTAGGTGCTACAATCTGTCCAAATTGCAAATTCAAATTTGTTGTAGATGCCACAAATGCTAAATAAAAATTTTCCGTAGGAATCATTGATTATTTTGACATATCAGCCCAAAATAACCCGGTCTTTTATGGTTATGTGTTGAACAATGTTACTATTTTGTTACCCAAAAAGAAAAAACCTCTTACAATCTACTGATTATAAGAGGTTTTTGTTTTAATGCAAGTACCCGGAGCCGGAATCGAACCGGCACGAGAATTACCTCATTGGTTTTTGAGACCAACGCGTCTACCTATTCCGCCATCCGGGCGTATAGCATGAACATTGACAGGGCAAAGATACAGCTTTTTTGAACTTACAAAGAAAAATTTTCATGGGCTTCATCCAGCCTCATTATTTTCGGTATATGTTTTTGGGTTGGGAGAGAAAATTTATATCTTTGCAGCCGCAAATAAAAGTACTCTTCTTATAATTTATTTTCATGTATCCTTTGGTAAACATAGTCTGCGGGCGTGGTTCCCGTTATTTAGCCGAAAAGATAGCCGACTGTTATGGTCAAAAATTAGGTGATGTACGATTCACAGATTTCGCCGATGGCGAATTTCAACCTTCATTTGAAGATAATATTCGTGGGAATGAAGTTTTTATTGTGCAATCTACCTTTGCTCCATCCGACAACCTGTTTGAATTGTTGTTGATGATAGATGCCGCCAAACGGGCATCGGCACGACATATCATTGCCGTTATTCCTTATTTTGGCTTTGCCCGTCAGGATCGCAAGGATAAACCCCGCGTTTCCATCGCCGCCAAATTGGTTGCCAATTTATTGACTGCCGCCGGCGTTCACCGCATCATCACCATTGACCTTCATGCCGACCAGATCCAGGGCTTCTTCGATTTGCCCGTTGACCATCTTTTTGCTTCTTCTATATTTATCCCATATCTTCAGAAACTTGATCTGCCTAATCTGATTATGGCTTCGCCCGACACCGGTGGAACCCGCCGTGCCGCTGCCTATGCCAAAATTATGCATACAGGTTTTGCCATTTGCTATAAACAACGCTCCAAACCCAACCAGGTAGAGAATATGGCTTTGATTGGTGATGTAACAAATAAAAATGTGGTTTTGGTGGATGATATCATTGATACCGGTGGCACACTTACCAAATCCGCCAAACTTATTATGGAAAACGGAGCGGCAAGTGTACGCGCCTTTTGTACCCATCCGGTCTTATCCAAAGATGCTTACGAAAACATCAATAATTCGGTTTTTGCCGAAATTTTTGTTACCGATACCATTCCTCTTCGTCAGCAAAACGATAAAATTAAGGTGCTATCCTGTGCCAATTTGTTATCAGATGTGATACGCAAGGTTCAAAATTGCGAATCCATCAGTTCGTTATTTAAATTTTAAATCAGAAATCAATTTTTAATTCAATATTAATCTTAAATTTCAATTATCATGAAAAAAGTATCTATTAGCGGTTCTCTGCGTGAGAACGTAGGGAAAAAGGATGCTAAAATGAACCGGAACAAAGGCTTGGTACCATGTGTACTTTATGGCGGAAAAGAACAAGTTCATTTTGCAGTTGAAGAAAAAAGCTTTAAAAAATTAATCTTTACCCCCAATTCCTATTTGGTAAATTTAAACATTAATGGCAAAGAATATGATGCCACTCTTCAGGATGCACAATACCACCCTGTAACCGACAGTTTACTCCATGTTGACTTCATGGAACTGGTAAAGGGAAAACCCATTATCATCAGTGTTCCTGTTGCATTTGAAGGAACTGCTGTCGGAGTATTTAAAGGCGGTCGTTTGATAAAAAAGTTCAGGAAATTAAAAGTAAAAGCGTTAGCTGAACATTTACCCGACGAAATAAAAATCAATATCGAAAAACTTGACATCAACGATTCCATAAAAATAAGCGATATTACGTTGGAAAACATCGAATTGTTAGAGCCACCGACAGCAATAGTTGTTGGAGTCAGGGTTACACGTGCTGTTGAACCTACTCCTGCTGAAGCTGCTGCTGCCGCTGCCGCAAAAACTGAATAATTATTTAATTGATTGAACAAATAAGGGACATGCTTCGGTATGTCCCTCTTTTTTTTACTTTCGCAGACAAATTATTGGTGAAGTGAAATATTTAATTGCCGGACTCGGAAATATAGGTGAGGAATATGCCAACACACGGCATAACATTGGCTTTATTGTGCTTGATGCTTTAGCTGCTGCCTTAGATGCAAAATTTACTATCGACAGGCATGCTTTTAAAGCCGAAGCGAAATACAAGGGTCGGACGCTGATTTTAATTAAGCCGACTACTTACATGAATCTTAGCGGTAAAGCTGTGAAATATTGGCTGGATAAAGAAAAAATTCCTCTCGAAAACAGCCTGGTTATTTCGGATGATCTCGATTTGCCTTTAGGTGTACTACGCCTGAAAGTTCGTGGTAGCGGTGGTAGCCACAACGGATTAAACCACATCATCGAAACCTTGCTTACCAACGAATTTCCCCGTCTTCGGATAGGCATTGGCGACGATTTCGCCCGTGGTTACCAGGTGGAATATGTGCTTAGCCGATGGTCGAAAACGGAAGAAAAGATATTAATTCCAAGGATAGAAATGGCGGTGGAAGCCATCAAAAGTTTTGTAACCGTTGGTATAGACCGTACCATGAATGATTTTAACAAAAAATAAAATGAAGAAATTTCACCTTCTGCTACTATCACTTTTAAGTGCTCTTATCCTCAGCGCTGGTTGGCCTGCCCGCGGTTTTCCTCTGTTGCTTCTTGCCGGATTTGTGCCCCTTTTGTTTGTTGAAGATTATTTCTATCAAAATAAAAAAGACTTTAGTCGCTTCGCTATCATTTTTTACAGCTTTATCGCTTTTGCCCTCTGGAACTTACTCACCACCTGGTGGATTTACAATTCGACATTCATCGGGGCGCTTTTAGCCGTCGTGTTGAATTCCTTTTTTATGTCCGTCGTTTTTACCCTTTTTCATATTACCCGGAGAAATATCAGGCAAACTCCTCTGGCGTATCTTTCTCTTATTTTTTATTGGATAGCCTTTGAATTCATCCATCTCGACTGGGATCTTTCATGGCCCTGGCTTCAGTTGGGAAACGGCTTTGCCAATTATCCGCAATGGATACAATGGTATGAATATACCGGCATCTTTGGCGGAAGTTTATGGATATTGTCGGTAAACATTTTGATTTTTACCTGCATAAAAAGATACCTGGCCGATAAAACGATTTCACGTTCCTGGTTATGGATGTGCCTTGGAACGCTTACCCTGATCATCCTTCCTGTTTTTCTATCTCTTGTCAGATATTATACCTACACTGAAAAAACCAATCCGGTGGATGTAGTTGTGGTTCAACCCAATGTTGATCCATATACCGAAGAATATGAACTCGAACCTTCCGTGATTTGCCAGCGGATCATTGATCTGGCTTTGCAGAAAGTTGATCAGAAAACCGATTTTGTGGTTTGTCCCGAAAGTGCCCTTCAGGAATATGCCTGGGAGAATATGATGAACCGTTGTCAGAGCTTTGATCGCCTGAGGATGTTTATGAAAAACTATCCCAAGTTGAAAATGGTAGTGGGAATATCTTCCCGCAGAGCTTATCAGCAAGGGGATACCATTCCGCATACCGCCCGTAAGTTTTCCGATGCCGACATGTATTATGATTCCTATAATACAGCCGTTTTGCTCGACACTTCTGCTAATATACAAAAGCATCACAAATCGAAACTGACTCCCGGTGTGGAAGAAATGCCGTTTGCCGATTACATGAAATTTATCGAAAAATATGCCATTGATCTCGGCGGAACCGTGGGAAGCCTGGGTACCGATGCCGTACATTATCCGTTTGCCGCAGGTAATAACCTTAAAATCGGGACGGCTATCTGTTACGAATCGGCTTATGGCGAGTATCTCGGAGATTTTGTCCGCAAAGGTGCCAATCTTTTATTTGTGATTACCAACGACGGATGGTGGGGCAATACTGCAGGACACCGCCAACATCTTACCTTTTCATCGCTTCGCGCCATCGAATCGCGCCGCAGCATTGCCCGTTCGGCTAATACCGGCACTTCGGCCTTCGTTAATCAACGCGGTGATGTGTTTCAAGCTACTGAATACTGGAAACGGGCGGTGATTCGCCAACGGCTGAACGCCAACGATGAAATTACTTTCTATACCCGATACGGAGATTATATCGGAAGAATATGTTTTTACGGAAGTCCGGTTTTATTGTTGCTTGTCGTTGCTTTCTGGCTGAAACGAAAGAAAAGAATTTAAGACACGTCAGATCATTGCTCTATCCGGCGTTTTAACTTTTCGTACCAGGGCTTGCCATAATACCTTGTGAGCGGTTCCTTTAGAAATTCGTATAAAGGGACGCCAAGCCGCCTGCCCTTTACCAAAGCCATCTCGCATACAGCCCAACGATGATAATTTACTGCATCATAATCCTTGCATTTTTGTATTCTTACCGGATATAAATGGCAGGAGACCGGTTTCTGAAACGTTATTTTACCTTCGTTAAATGCTTTTTCGATGGCACAACGGGCAATGCCGTCTTCAAAACAGATAAAGGCGCAGTCTTTATCCCCGATTAAAGGAGTTACAAAGTTGCCATCGGCATCGTAATCAAATACTCCGCTTTTCAAAACCACTTCTAATCCTTGTGGGGTCATAAACGGTTTGATGTCGTCGAGGTAGTCTTCAATAATTGAAATTTCTTCCGTTTCCAGAGGAGCGCCGGCATCGCCATAAACACAACAATTGCCTTTGCATTTTTTTGGATTGCACACAAAATGAACATCCCGCAGATCGTCCGAAACGATGGTATTATCTATCACTATCATGCGGCAAAAGTAAACTTATTTTTAAAAACTATCCCGGACAACTTATTTTGACGCTGGGAAAGTCGGTGTTTTTATCATAACTTCACGGTTACAATCTCATAAGCCATCACGCGGTTATCGTTAAAAGTCGGTACCAGCAAGAGCTTTTTTTCTTTAATGAATTCGATATCGGTGGCTTTAATATTCTGTGCTGTGGTATTATTCAAAACATGATAGGGTTGCGGAGGACGAACCCAACAAATTTTGCCATTGAAATCCGAAAAGAAATAATCGCTTTCATTCACATCTACAAGCCCGTCAATATTCCCGGATTCAGGAACCAGGGTTTTAATCTTTTTCGATTTTAAATCCACACTTTGAACGGCATAGGCTGTACCCACCAACAATTTTTCGCCGGCTATGCGCACGCCGTTGGCTTCTTTCAGTTTGTCTGAACTAAGCCAGGAGTCAATCTTCCCATTTTTTATAAAATAAATTCTGTCGTTGCCGGTATCTGAAATATAGATTATTCCATTTTTGTCCACCGTTACATCATTCAGAAAGATGGCGTCTTTGGGCTTGAAAAACTGAAGAATTTTTCCGGAAGCAAGGTCAATTTCGGCTACACGGTCAATGTCGGCAACATACAATTTATCCTGGTAGATGATCATACCTTTAGGTCCGTTAAGTCCATTGGCCCATTCCAATTGAATTAGCTTTCCGTCCGGAGAAAGTTTTGATATAAATCCGTTGCCATCGCGGGCAGCCGGATTACCGTTAACGTTGCTTACGTAGCAAATGTCGCGCGAAGCATCGTAAATTACAGATTCGGGTGTTTTAAACTGCTGAGGCGTTTCCCATTTTTTTATGGCTTTATATTCTATCGGAGTCTGAGCCTCTTGCGAAAAGCCAAAGTGATTAAAAACAAATAAAAAAGCGAATAAACAAAGGTATATGTTGGTTCTCATGGCTGATTTTTTAAAATTTTGTTCAAAAATACAATTTTAAGGAACAATCTTTCAAAATGAATTAAATTTTTGTATTCCGAATTATCCTAATTTTGCGAAAAATTATAACAATTTCAATTACTCAATAAAAATTACGTTATGACAGCAAAGTTGACTTCAGAACAAGCGATAGCGCTTGAGAACAAATACGGCGCACACAATTACCATCCATTGCCGGTTGTTCTTACCAAAGGCCAGGGAGCCTTAGTTTGGGATGTGGACGGAAAAAAATATTATGATTTTCTTTCGGCATACTCGGCAGTAAATCAGGGACACTGCCATCCCAAGATTATTAATGCCATGATAGAACAGGCCCGGACGCTTACCTTAACTTCACGCGCTTTTTACAACGATTGCCTCGGCGTTTACGAAAAATACGTTACCGAATATTTTGGCTACGATAAAGTGTTACCGATGAATAGCGGCGCCGAAGCCGATGAAACAGCATTAAAGCTTTGTCGTAAATGGGCTTACCTTAAAAAAGGCGTTCCCGAGAACCAGGCAAAAATTATCGTTTGCGACGGTAATTTCCATGGACGTACCATCACCATCATTTCCCTGTCGTCCGACCCGGATGCTTATAAAGATTATGGTCCGTTTACTCCGGGCTTTGTATCCATTCCTTACAATGATATTCCTGCTCTGGAAAAAGCACTGGAAGATCCAAATGTTGCTGGTTTCCTTGTAGAACCTATTCAGGGCGAAGCTGGTGTTTACGTTCCCGAAGATGGTTATTTAGCCAAATCATACCAGCTTTGTAAATCGAAAAATGTTTTATTTATAGCCGATGAAGTTCAAACCGGTATTGCCCGCACGGGAAAATTGCTTGCCTGCGATCACGAAAACGTTCATCCCGATATTCTTATCCTTGGAAAAGCCCTTTCGGGAGGTACCATGCCGATTTCGGCTGTGTTGGCTAACGACGATATTATGCTTACCATCAAACCAGGCGAGCACGGTTCCACTTTTGGAGGAAATCCGATAGCTGCCCGGGTTGCCGTAGCTGCGTTGGAAGTGGTAAAGGACGAAAAATTAGCCGAAAAAGCCGAATATCTTGGTAATATTTTCCGTGATGAAATCCGCAAAGTCAATTCTCCGATGATCGAATTAGTCAGAGGAAAAGGATTGCTCAATGCCGTTATTATCAGACCTAAGGATGGCAAAGAAGCCTGGGACGTTTGTCTGAAGATGAGAGATAACGGCGTTTTAGCAAAACCAACGCATCAGCATATTATCCGCTTTGCGCCTCCTTTAGTCATTACCGAAGAACAACTTCGCGATGCTATTGGCTTGATTAAGAAATCTATTGTATCGTTTGAATAATAAAAAATAACCTCTAATCAACACCTGATTCTTTGAGGTATCAATTAAAAGTTATTCCGGAAAAATTAACGAAATATCTTAACAGCTTATTTCGTTAATTTTTTTTCTCTTTTTTCAGCTTTTTTTTCTTTCGCAGTCTTAAGAGGTTTCTTTTTTTCCTCCTTCTTAACAGCATCTTTTGATTTCGACATAGCACAAAATTTTAAGGATTTTTCAGCCAACTAAAATACAAAAAATCGTTTTACCGAATTTAGTTTTAAATTTATTATTTTAAAAATAGTTACTTTTGCACCTCGTTTTTTAAAAAGCAGTTAATATCAATTAATTAATGAAAGTCAAATACAACGAATACAAGCATCTCAATCTGACAGCCATTGGGAAAGACATTAGAAAGGAATGGGAGTCGAAGGATATCTTTCAAAAAAGTCTTGAAAACCGTAAAGATAATCCACGATATATTTTTTATGAAGGACCGCCTTCTGCTAATGGTATGCCAGGAATACATCATGTGATGGCGCGGACGATCAAGGATATTTTCTGCCGTTATAAAACGCTGAAAGGTTTTTATGTCAAGCGCAAAGCCGGCTGGGATACTCACGGGCTTCCCATCGAAATTGCCGTGGAAAAAACCTTAGGCATTACCAAAGAGGACATCGGAAAGAAAATTTCCGTAAAGGAATATAACGATGCCTGCCGCAAGGAAGTAATGAAATACAAGGATTTGTGGGACGAACTCACCCTGAATATCGGTTACTGGGTTGACCTGGACGATCCGTATATCACTTTTGATAATACGTATATCGAATCGGTTTGGTATTTGCTTTCCAAACTCTATGAAAAAGGCTTGCTCTATAAAGGTTACACCATTCAGCCCTATTCGCCTGCTGCCGGCACCGGTTTGAGTACTCATGAACTGAATCAGCCTGGCTGCTATCGCATGGTGAAAGACAATACGGTAGTTGCACAGTTTAAAGTGATTCGTAACGATAAGTCTGAATTTCTGTTTAAAAATACTTTTGGAAATGTTTTTTTTATTGCCTGGACAACTACTCCATGGACTTTGCCATCAAATACTGCTTTGGCTGTCGGAAAAAAGATTGAGTATGTAAAGGTTAAAACATATAATCCTTATACTTTTCAGCCGGTTAGTGTTGTATTGGCTAAAGAATTGCTTGGAAACTTCTTCCCTGAAAAAAATGCGGGCTTGAAACTCGACGAATATGAAGCCGGACAAAAAAATATTCCTTTTGAAGTTACGGAAACTTATCAGGGAAAAGATCTGGAAGGAATCCGTTACGAACAATTACTGCCCTATGCCCAGCCCGACGACGGAGACGCTTTCCGTGTTGTGATAGGCGACTTCGTAACCACTGAAGATGGAACCGGTATCGTTCATATTGCTCCAAGTTTTGGAGCCGACGACTTTCGCGTTGGCAAGCAAAACGGAATAGGTTCGCTTACGCTGGTTAATAAACAAGGAAAATTTATAGACGTCATGGGCGAATTTGCCGGACGATATGTTAAACCGGAGTATGCATCCGATTTCGATCCCAAAAACCCTAACAACGTTGATATTGATATCATTGTTAAGCTCAAAAAAGAAAACAAGGCTTTCAAAACCGAAAAATACGAACACTCGTACCCACATTGCTGGCGTACGGATAAGCCCATTTTATATTATCCGCTCGATTCATGGTTTGTCAAAACTACCGCTTTGAAAGAAAAGATGATAGAGCTGAATAAAACCATCAACTGGAAGCCCGAAGCTACGGGTACGGGACGTTTTGGCAACTGGCTCGAAAATCTGGTTGACTGGAACCTTTCGCGTTCACGCTTCTGGGGCACACCGTTGCCCATTTGGGTTACCAACGACCGCAGCGAGGAAATCTGCATCGGTTCGGTGGCACAGTTAAAAGAAGAAATTGATAAATCAATCGAAGCCGGGTTTATGACCAAAAATCCTTTTGCTGATTATCAGCCCGGTGATAATGTAAAAGAAAATTATCAAAAGTTTGATTTACACCGTCCATATGTTGACGATATTTTTCTGGTTTCTCCTTCCGGGGAAAAAATGTTCCGCGAACCTGATCTTATTGATGTATGGTTCGATTCCGGTTCCATGCCTTTCGCTCAGTATCATTATCCTTTCGAAAATAAGGAAACGCTGAACGAATATTTTCCCGCCGATTTCATCGCCGAAGGCGTTGACCAGACCCGTGGATGGTTTTTTACCCTTCATGCCATAGCCACTATGCTTTTTGACAGCGTATCTTTTAAAACAGTAGTATCCAATGGATTGGTTTTAGATAAAAACGGCAATAAAATGTCGAAACGCCTTGGCAATGCCGTGGATCCGTTTGAAACGCTTGAAAAATATGGACCCGATGCTACCCGCTGGTATATGATAACCAATGCTCAACCCTGGGACAATCTAAAATTCGACCTGGAAGGCATTGCTGAGATACAACGGAAGTTTTTTGGAACATTGTATAACACCTACAATTTCTTTGCTTTGTATGCAAATATTGACGGATTTACATTTTCCGAATCGGAAGTCCCCAACGAACATCGCCCCGAAATTGACCGGTGGATATTATCGGAACTCAACTCTTTGGTTAAAAATGTTGACGATTATTTTTCCGATTACGAACCAACCAAAGCCGGAAGAGCCATCTCTGATTTCGTTGATGAACACCTGAGCAACTGGTACGTTCGTTTGTGCCGCCGCCGTTTTTGGAAAGGCGATTATACCGAGGACAAAATTTCGGCTTACCAAACGTTATATACTTGCTTAGTTACGGTTGCTCAACTTTCGGCTCCCATTGCTCCATTTTTTGCCGACCGTTTATTTACCGATCTGAATAATATTACCGGTAAGGATAAAGCCGAATCGGTTCACCTTACCAATTTCCCTGTCTGCAATAACTTGCTTATCGACAAGGATCTGGAAGAACGTATGGAACTGGCTCAGAAAATCTCATCCATGGTGCTTTCGCTTCGTAAACGCACCAACAACCGTGTACGCCAGTCACTGAACAAACTGATGATCCCTGTGCTGGATGAGCATTTTAAACAGCAGATCGAAAAAGTCAGAAGTCTGATCTTGTCGGAAGTTAATGTTAAGGAAATAGAATATATTGACGAATCGGCTGGTATTCTGGTTAAAAAAATAAAGCCAAACTTTAAAACGCTTGGTCCCAGATACGGCAAACTGATGAAACAGATTGCCGCCGCCGTTGATGCTTTCACACCCAATGAAATTACTACCATCGAGAATTCAGGCAAAATAGAACTCACCATCGAGAATCAACCGGTAGAAATTTTGATTACTGATGTGGAAATCATTACCGAAGACATCCCGGGTTGGGTAGTATCCAATATGGGAAATCTCACGGTTGCCCTTGACATTACCATTACCGAAACCCTGCGTCAGGAAGGTATAGCCCGTGAATTGGTTAACCGCATTCAAAACCTTCGTAAGGATAAAGGATTTGAGGTAACCGATAAAATTAAGGTACAAATTGAAAAAAAATCTGAAATAAATACACCTATCGAAAACAATTTTGCATACATTTGTTCGGAAACTTTAGCCGACTCCCTCGACCTCGTTCAAGTACTTGACGGTGAGGAAAAAATCGAAATTGAGATCATTGAAGGACTAAAAACTTTTATCACCATCCAAAAAATGGTTTAAAGGATAAAGGTAAAATTACTAATTACTAATAATTATTGCCATGAAAAAGCAAGTATTACAAGAGGAAAAAGAAATCCAGGAAAAAAATAGATATTCTGATGAGGAACTTGAAGAATTCAGGCAAATCATTGTTGAAAAACTGGAAAAAGCCCGCCGGGATCTTAAAATGCTCACTGAGGCATATACCAATAATAATGAGCACGATATAAATGACACTTCTCCAACCTTCAAAGTTTTGGAAGAAGGTTATCAGGTTTTATCAAAGGAAGAAAACAGCAAGCTGGCTGTGCGACAGGATAAATTTATCAAAGCTCTGGAAAATGCACTGGTTCGTATCGAAAATAAAACCTATGGCATTTGCCGGGTTACAGGAAAATTAATTTCCAAGGAACGTTTGCGTATTGTGCCTCATGCTACGTTAAGCATTGATGCCAAATTGAATCAGGGGAAAAATTAATTTCCGGTGCTTAAGAAGTCGCTTTTTATCATCTTTCTGGTTCTGCTTGTTGATCAGACATTGAAGTTTTGGATAAAAACTCATATGCTGCTGGGCCAGGATATTCCAATTTTTGGTCATTGGTTTATCATCAACTTTACCGAAAACTATGGTATGGCTTTCGGACTTAAATTTGGTGGCGATTACGGTAAACTCATGTTGAGTTTGTTTCGAATTTTAGCCGTAGGAGCTATCGGATATTATCTCTATACGCTTATCCGCGAAAAAGCCAATTTTGGCTTTGTTGCCTGCATCTCACTGATTTTTGCCGGAGCTATGGGCAATATCATTGATAGCGCTTTTTATGGGTTACTCTTTAGCGAAAGCACTTTTATGCAAACCGCCATGTTTTTACCTGCCGGCGGTGGTTATGGAAGCTTTCTGCACGGTAAAGTGGTTGATATGCTTTACTTTCCACTTATTTCGGGTAATTACCCTGCCTGGGTTCCTTTTTTGGGAGGGCAGGACTTTTTATTCTTCCGTCCTGTTTTTAATGTTGCAGATTCAGCCATTACAACTGGTGTTCTGGCGATAATAATCTTTCAAAAAAGTCTTTTCAAAAAAACTGTTTAGTACTATAGTTTTTAGTAATTTTGCCGCCTTATTTAAATTTTAAACTAAAGTTATGTCAACAAATGTTGTTGGTCGCATTTCGCAGATTATTGGTCCTGTGATTGATGTTGCCTTTGAACAGGATGTTAAGCTTCCGAATATTTATGACGCTCTGGAAGTTAAAAGTGACGAAGGTCATGTCATCGTTCTTGAATGTCAGCAGGATATTGGAGAAAATACCGTACGCACCATTGCCATGGATTCAACCGACGGATTACGCCGGGGAATGGAAGTTGTTTCTACCGGACAAACCATTACCATGCCTACCACCAATCTGGTTCAAGGACGCTTATTCAATGTTATCGGAGAAGCTATTGACGGCTTGGGTGAAGTCCCAAAGACGAAAGCCCAAAGCATTCATCGAGACCCTCCTAAATTTGAGAATCTTACGACTCAAAGAGAAATGTTATTCACTGGTATTAAGGTGATTGATTTGATTGAACCTTATGCCAAAGGTGGTAAAATTGGTCTTTTTGGTGGTGCCGGAGTTGGTAAAACGGTTACCATCATGGAACTGATTAACAATATCGCTAAAAAATATTCTGGTATCTCCGTTTTTGCCGGAGTAGGTGAACGTACCCGTGAAGGAAACGACCTGCTAAGGGATATGATAGAATACGGAGTTATTAAATACGGAAAAGAATTTGAAGAAGGGATGAAAAAAGGCGGTTGGGATCTGAGCAAAGTTGATCGCAATGAATTAGCCAAATCGCAAGCCACTCTGGTTTTTGGTCAGATGAATGAACCCCCAGGAGCACGTGCCCGTGTAGCCTTATCAGGATTAACCATGGCTGAATATTTCCGTGATGGTGACGAAGATTCCGGCGGACGTGATATTTTGTTCTTTATCGATAATATCTTCCGTTTCACCCAGGCCGGCTCCGAAGTATCAGCTTTGCTTGGACGTATGCCTTCAGCCGTTGGTTACCAGCCAACACTGGCTACCGAAATGGGAATCATGCAGGAACGTATTACTTCTACCAAACGTGGTTCCATTACTTCTGTTCAGGCCGTTTATGTACCTGCCGATGACCTTACCGATCCGGCTCCGGCTACAACTTTTGCTCACCTTGACGCTACGACTGTTCTCGACCGTAAAATCTCGGCTATGGGAATTTATCCAGCCGTTAGCCCATTGGATTCTACTTCACGTATTCTTACGCCCGATGTTGTTGGTGAAGAACATTACAATACCGCACAACGCGTTAAAAGTATCATCCAACGATATACCGAACTTCAGGATATTATTGCCATTCTTGGTATGGACGAATTGTCGGAAGAAGATAAACTGGTGGTTCACCGTGCACGTCGTGTTCAGCGTTTCTTATCGCAGCCTTTTCATGTTGCCGAACAATTTACCGGAATCCCTGGAGTGTTCGTTTCTATCGAAGATACTATCAAGGGTTTCAATATGATTATAGACGGCGAAGTAGATGAATATCCCGAATCGGCTTTCAATTTGGTGGGAACCATAGAAGAAGCTATCGAAAAGGGTAAGAAAATGCTTGCAAACGCGCAGTAGTTAATTCAGTATGAAAGTACAAACCGATCATGAATATTGAAATAGTAACTCCGGATACCGTCATTTTCGAAGGAGAAGCCAATCTGGTGCAATTGCCGGGTATTGACGGTTCTTTTGAGATATTAAACAATCATGCCCCATTAATTTCTGTATTAAAAGCAGGAACTATCAAAATTATACTTGCCGATAAAAATGCCAAAACCTTCGACATTAAAGGGGGTGTGGTAGAAATAAATCACAATAAACTGATGATATTGGCCGAATAGCCCTTTTAGCTCTTTTTCCGGTTGGTGAAAACCAGACCGGAAAAAGAGCCTCTCATCGGATTCGAACCGACGACCTGCTCATTACGAATGAGCTGCTCTACCAGCTGAGCTAAAGAGGCAATAAAAAATTGAAGAGTCGGGATGACTGGATTCGAACCAGCGGCCTCTTCGTCCCGAACGAAGCGCGCTACCAGGCTGCGCTACATCCCGATCTTAAAATTCAAATTAAGGAACACTTTTTTAAGATATTACAGGTTTGTTCCCCGTTTCCGGTTTTCCTTCCTGTTTAGAGGGTGCAAAAATAGTAAATTCTTCCACTCCTGCAAATATTATATTATACTAATTTACAAATCTCCTTTTTATATTCCTGATATTATGAGTACTTTATAACAACAATTAAAAAAAATAAAAAAATCACCAATAATTTAAAAATTTGTATACCTTTGCAAATCCAAACAGGGGACATGATATAAAATATATTATGCTTGAATTCCTGGATTTTTAGGAAACCTGTTGTTAATTTGATATTGAATTTTTTTTGAAAATATATTGCGGGGTGGAGCAGTGGTAGCTCGTTGGGCTCATAACCCAAAGGCCGTAGGTTCGAATCCTGCCCCCGCTACATAATCCCTGTAAAATTCACTTTTTGCAGGGATTTTTTTAATTTTGCACCCTTCATCCACTATCAGCTTTTAATTTCTTTAATTATGACCCATAAATCAGGATTTATCAATATCATTGGCAATCCCAACGTTGGAAAGTCAACCCTGATGAATGCTTTGGTAGGCGAAAAACTTTCGATCATCACATCCAAGGCACAAACTACCCGTCATCGTATCATGGGCATTGTTAACGGTGAGGACTTTCAGATGATATATTCCGATACCCCCGGCATCGTGAAACCTCATTACCTGCTTCATAAATCGATGATGAAGTTTGTGGAAACGGCCATGCTCGACGCCGACATCTTCCTTTTTGTTACCGAAATGAGCGAGACATTTGATCATGAAGATATCCTGAAAAAGTTGCAAACCACCGAAGTTCCGGTGCTTTTATTGATAAACAAAATTGATCTTTCCGATCAGCCAAAGGTTGAAGCTAAAATAAATGAATGGAAAGTGCTTCTGCCCAAAGCAGAAATCTTTCCGATTTCGGCTTTGCTAAAATTTAATACAGACACTGTTTTTCAGAATATCATCAGGCTGCTTCCCGAAAACCCGCCTTATTTTCCCAAAGATGAACTGACTAACCGCTCTCAGCGTTTTTTTGTTTCGGAAATCATACGCGAAAAAATCCTGCTGAATTACCATAAAGAAATTCCCTATTCTACCGAAGTTGCTATCGACACCTTTACCGAAGAAGAAAAGCTGATCCGCATTTCGGCCATGATTTATGTGGCCCGCGAATCACAAAAGGCAATCATTATCGGTGCCAAGGGAAGCTCCATCAAAAAATTGGGCACAGATGCCCGCAAGGATATCGAAGAATTTCTCGATAAACATGTCTTCCTCGAACTTCGCGTAAAAGTAGACAAGGACTGGCGTGAGAACGAACGCGAACTGAAAAGATTCGGGTACGAAATTTAACCAATCAAAAAAAACCATGAGTAATATTGTAGCCATTATAGGCCGACCCAATGTAGGCAAATCCACTTTGTTCAACCGGCTAACCGGAGAACGAAAAGCCATTGTTGACCCCACCAGCGGCGTTACCCGCGACCGCCATTATGGCATAAGCGACTGGAATGGTTATACCTTTTCGGTAATTGATACCGGAGGCTATGCCATGCGTTCGGAAGATGTTTTTGAAGAAGAAATACGGAAACAGGTATCGCTTGCCGTGGACGAAGCTGATGTTATTCTTTTTATGGTTGATGCAAAAGAAGGTATCACACCTATGGATGAAGAAGTGTCGCAATTGGTTCGTAAAAGCCATAAAAAAGTTTTTTTAGTGGCCAACAAGGTGGATACTTTTAACCATGCTGACGATGCCAACGAGTTTTACAGTCTTGGTTTAGGCAATATTTATTGCATCTCGTCCATCAGCGGTTCAGGTACCGGCGATTTACTGGACGAAGTGGTAAAAGAATTTATTATTCTTCCCAAGGAAGAAACGCCAGAGCTTCCTAAATTTGCCGTTATCGGCAGACCCAATGTCGGAAAATCGTCGCTTATCAATGCTTTGCTTGGCGACGAACGTAATATTGTAACACCCATTCCGGGTACTACCCGCGATTCCCTATACACGCATTACAACAACTTTGGTTTCGATTTTTTATTGGTAGATACCGCTGGAATCCGTAAAAAAGGCAAGGTTCACGAAAATATTGAGTTCTATTCGGTCATGCGTTCGATACGTGCACTCGAAAACAGTGATGTTTGTTTGGTGATGATTGATGCTACCCAGGGTTTCGAAAGCCAGGATCTGAATATTTTCGGGCTGGCGCAACGCAATCACAAAGGGATAGTCGTGGTGGTTAACAAATGGGATTTGATAGAAAAGGAAACCAATACCCATAAGCTTTTTGAACAGCAAATTCACGAAAACATTGCTCCTTTTACCGACGTTCCCATCATTTTCACCTCGGTTACTACCAAGCAACGGGTTATAAAAGCGTTGGAAATGGCGCGTCAGGTGTATGAAAACCGCGTACGACGAATCAGTACTTCCAAACTCAACGACGTTCTTTTACCCATTATTCAGGATAATCCGCCACCGGCAAACAAAGGGAAGTATATCAAAATAAAATACATCACGCAGCTTCCGCTGGCTTATCCGGCGTTTGTGTTCTTTTGCAACCTTCCGCAATACATCAAAGAACCCTATCAACGTTTTATCGAAAACAAACTGCGGGAAAATTTTGATTTTTCGGGAGTTCCCATGGAAATCTTTTTCCGTCAGAAATAAATGTAAGCGATGCCTGATTCTAAAGAAACATCCGTTAGAATTGATAAATGGCTTTGGGCCGTAAGGGTTTTTAAGACACGCAACCAGGCTACCGAGGCTTGTAAAGGTGGTAAAGTAAAAATCGGAGGGCAACATGTGAAAGCTTCACGCGAAGTGAAACCCGGAGAGATTTTTACGATTCAGGGAGGCCAGATTATCAAAACGATTCAGGTAAAAACCTTGCTGCATAACAGGGTTTCCGCCAAATTAGTTCCCGATTATGCTCTTGACCTTACGCCTGCCGAAGAGTATGAAAAATTAAAAGTCCAAAAGGAAAGCTTCTTCTTCCGCCGCGACCGGGGATTGGGACGTCCTACCAAAAAAGAACGGCGGGACATCGAAAATTTTACCACCGATTTTTAATACCGATTATGCTCCTTTCAGATAGGTGAGCGCCTTGACAAAATAGATTAGCGCCTGCCAAAAATGCTTTAGCGCCTTGACAAAATGGATGAGCGCCTGCCAAAAATGCTTTAGCGCCTTGACAAAATGGATTAGCGCCTGCCAAAAATGCTTTAGCGCCTTGACAAAATGGATGAGCGCCTACCTAAAATGCTTTAGCGCCTTGACAAAATGGATTAGCGCCTTGACAAAATGAGTTAGCGCCTACCCGAAATGCTTTAGCGCCTCGTCCAAATGGATGAGCGCCTTGTTCAAAGGAATGAGCAATAAGATACGAATGACGCAGATTAAACGGATAGTTACGAATATGGTTATCATTGAACCCTTTCAGGGTTCCTGACAATAGAATTGACTCATCCCCCGAAGGGCTATTCAAATTAAATCCTTTCAGGATTTTAGGAATGTATAGTCCGTATAAATTCCAGATAGATTTAGTACAACAAAACAACTGACGTTTTTCCAAAGGATGCAAATCCTTTATACACAGGGTAATGTTCCGAAGTATTAGCAGGTTGTAACGGATGGTTGGTGTGAAAGGCTCTTCCTGGCAGTTAATTACTGGCGGGACAATCTGCTCGATTAGCGACTGGCAATTACTTAATGCAAATTTTCTCCTATAACAAAGAAAAATATTATGCTTAGTAGAATATATGAAATAACCAATATAGATCCACGTTGTCTTTTTTCCTTAGGTTCATTACTATATTTTTTGATTATTATTTCTAGTTTTCGGTATAGGAAAAAGTAATTTGGGACTAATAGGAATGTGTATAATGATAAACCAAATATTATCGTTTGGTTTTTATCCAGCCGTAAAAACTTAAAGAAATTACAAATTGCAATTAAAGATAAAATATTAAATGCTTGTAATGCAACAAACAATATGAGTGAATTTAAGGCAGGGGTATCGTTTGTCTTTACCCTTTTTAATATTTGATAAATTCTAAGATAGATGTATTTCATTAAAAGGCTTATTATCTATAATCAGGAGTTTGGCCATTTCTTGCTTGTCGTTAAAGATTATATAACCACCAAATGGCGGTTATTTCGTAAGTAGTTATTGTTTTCCGTTCACAAATATAAAAACATTTTAAATATCCAAATTATCCAGAGGATTTTTTATTTTGTCAAATCCCTGGATGTTATGTTTTAAAATAGCCCAGTCAGGGTTTTAAACCCTGACTGGGCTATTGGTCAAACCCCGCTTTGTTCCGGGCAGCCCCGAGTACTCGGGTCGCTCAGCCGGGTAATTGATATTTTAGGGAATGATACAACAAAAGCAATAGTTATAGAAATTAACTGATGGTAAACAAAAAGAAAAAACCTTATTTTTTATCCTTGAACCTTAATAGAAATAATAACCGCCACAACCCACGGCCTTATTACCTTATTTTAACGGTAATAAGGGAATAAGGTTATTTTTTATTTGTGTAATTTTTCTACTAAGGTTAAAAAAATAAGGAAAATAAGGTTTAGCGTAATGTCAGAAATTAGAAAACGACAAAACAAGTAAATCCCGGAAGGATGATATTTTTATTTCATCCCAACTGAGTGGTTCAGCGCATCGGGACTCATTTGTTCCGGACAACAAAGCATTTATCGCTCAGCCGGGTTGATTTAGCTACGCACCAATGGACTGCTGGGAAAATTTTATTGATTTGATTTTATACAAATCGAGTAGTTGGAAAAATGCAGTTGATTTATTTTAACAGTCTTTGCGACGGTTTATTTGGTGGCTGTGTCATAATTTATTTCCTTCATCGGCTTGCCGGTTTCGTCCCAGAACTTCCAGATTCCTACGCGTTCGCCTTTTTTATATTCGCAATCGTAAAACTTCTTGCCGTTTTCATAATAAACGCTTCCTTTGCCGTCCCTGAGGCCTTTTTTGAAGTAACCTTCGCTCCATAACTTACCGTCCTCGCGCCAGTAGGTCCATTTGCCATCGCGCAAGCTGTCCTTATATTCGCCTTCGTCCTGTTTCTGGTGGTTCTGATAAAACTTTATTTCTTTAACCAATTTCTGGTTAGCGCCTTCTCCTTTGTAGAACAATTCCGTTTTTGGCGAACCATCGGGATAGGTTTCGGTAACCTTTTTATGTAATCTTCCGCGACAGGCGGTAAATGTTATAATGATGATGATTAAGAAAAATGCTGTCTTTTTCATTTTTGTATGTACTTTTTTCTTTAAATATAATCTTATAAATTCTTTCTGAGGAAGTTTTACCGGTCGAACAACAGCCTTTGGCCGCTGCCCGCCTCATTAAAAACTCCGTTATGGAACACTAAATTTCCGTTGACAAAAGTATGGGTAATTTTTGATTTAAAAATATTTCCTTCCATCGCCGACCAGCCACATTTGGATAAGATGTTCGTTTTAGAGACTTTCCATGGCAAATCGGGATTGATAATAGTTATATCGGCATGGTAGCTCTGGCGGATAAATCCTCTTTTTTGTATCTGGAAACATAGGGCAGGGGCGTGGCACATCTTTTCCACTATGGTTTCGATGGATATTTTTCCGTTATGATAAAATTCGAGCATGGCAACCAGGGCATGTTGCACCATAGGTCCGCCCGAAGGCGCTTTAAAATAGGTCCGGTTTTTTTCCTCCAGCGTATGCGGCGCATGATCGGTGGCAATCACGTCTATGACTCCGGATAAAACACCATTAAGCAAAGCTTCGCGATCGTTTTCGGTTTTAATTGACGGGTTAACTTTTATCAGGTTGTTCCATCGGGCATAATCGCGGTCGCTAAACCAGAGGTGATGCAGGCATACTTCCGCTGTGATGCGTTTTTGTGCCGGGGGAAGGGCATTGTCGAACAAAGCCAGTTCGCGGGCTGTGGAAACGTGAAGCACATGCAGGCGGGTATTGTTTTTTTGCGCCAATGCCACAGCTTTGGCCGTGGAACGGTAACAGGCTTCTTCGCTTCGGATAAGGGAATGGCATTGTGCCGGAACGTCTTCACCGTATTTCAACCGGAACAAACGGTTGTTTTCGCTGATAATGTTTTCGTCTTCCGAATGTATGGCAACCAGCAAACCCCGGTTATCGGAAAACAATTTTTCGAGCGCCTGCGAATCGTCCACCAGCATATTTCCTGTGGAAGAACCCATAAAAACTTTCACTCCGCAGACTTCCGTAGGATTGATTTTAGCTACTTCGGCGGCATTTTCATTGGTGGCTCCCAGGTAAAACGAATAGTTGGCTAAAGATTTCGCGGAAGCGATACGATATTTTTCCTCTAATATATCAATGGTGGTGGCGGCAGGCAGGGTATTGGGCATTTCCATAAAAGAAGTAATGCCTCCGGCAATGGCGGCACGGCTTTCGGTAAAAATATCGCTTTTATGGGTCAAGCCGGGTTCGCGAAAATGAACATGATCGTCTATCACTCCCGGAATAACAAAACATCCCGAGCAATCAATAATTTCAGCATCCGGATTAAGCGGAAGCGGTTCATCGTCGCGGGCAATTTTTTGAATTAATCCTTCGGAAATTTCGATGCTTCCGCGGAAGGTTTTGCCTTCATTCACTATCAAAGCATTAGTCAGATGATACGTAAGGCTCATCAGAAGAATTAAATCTAAAAGAAGCGGTTAATTAACTTTTTTATATTTTTTGAAAAAACTGGCAATTTTCATTCGCATCACACCGATAAAGGCTTCTTTGAAAATACCCCTGTTCATTTTGGAAGTACCTTCGGAACGATCGGTAAAGATAATGGGCACTTCAACAATTTTGAATCCCATTTTCCAGGCTGTAAACTTCATTTCTATCTGGAAAGCATAGCCTACAAATTTTATCTTGTCGAGGTTGATTGTCTTCAGCACCCGCGAATGATAGCATACAAAACCGGCAGTAGTATCCATGATTTGCATCCGGGTAACCGTACGCACGTAGGACGAAGCAAAATAAGACATTAGCATCCTGCTCATGGGCCAGTTTACCACATTTACACCCTTGATGTAACGGGAGCCTATGGCCAGATCAGCGCCTTGTTCGCAGGCTTCGTACAGCCGTAGCAAGTCGCTGGGGTTGTGCGAAAAATCGGCATCCATCTCGAAGATATATTCGTAGCCACGTTTTAAAGCCCATTTAAAACCGTGGATATAGGCGGTGCCAAGTCCCATTTTTCCGCGTCTTTCTTCAATAAAAAGACTGCCCGGATATTGCAGCATGAGTTCTTTTACAATATCAGCAGTACCGTCCGGAGAATTATCTTCAATAATAAGGATATCAAAATTCTTTGGAAGAGAAAAAACTTTACGGATGATTTTGGCAATGTTTTCTTTCTCGTTGTATGTTGGTATGATTACTAAACTATCGTTCACGGTTTTAAAAATTTAATTTGCGAAAGTACTCAAAATTTTCATATCAGAAAAATATTTTAAATCGAAACGTTAATATTTAACGAATATTATGAATTTGTTAAATTATGGTAGCGGCTGTTGAGAAGTTACGAATCCATGTTTCTCACGATTTAATCTGTAACCTCATATTTGTTTACCTTTGCCACTCAATTAATTCTTGCTATGAACGAAATTACCGAAAAACGTACCGAACTTTCCGAGTTAGGAGAGTTTGGATTGATAGATTATCTGACGAAAAACATTAAAATAGTGAATAAAAGTACGGTTAAAGGTGTTGGTGACGATGCTGCCGTACTCGATTATCCCGGGAGTAAAATTCTTGTATCTACCGATTTAATGATAGAAGGGGTGCATTTTGATCTCGTCTATACTCCCCTGAAACATCTTGGTTACAAAGCTGCCGTTTCCAATTTTTCGGATATTGCTGCCATGAACGGGACGCCGCGGCAAATTACCGTAAGCATAGCCGTTTCCAACCGCTTTTCGGTGGAAGCCATTGACGAAATTTATACCGGAATACGTTTAGCCTGTCAGAAATACAAGGTGGATATGATTGGTGGCGACACCACTTCCAGCGTTCACGGATTGTTTATTTCTATTACCGTTATCGGCGAAGCCGATGAAAAGGATATCGTCTATCGCCATACCGCCGGACTCCATGATTTGGTTTGTGTTTCCGGTGATTTGGGCGGCGCATACATGGGACTGCTTTTGCTCGAACGCGAAAAGCAAGTGTTTAAAGATGATCCTTCCATGCAGCCTGATCTCAGTGGCAACGACTACATCCTTCAGCGTCAGTTGAAACCCGAAGCCCGCACCGACATTGTTGAATTATTGAAAAAAAACGGTATCAAACCCACTGCAATGATTGATATCAGCGATGGACTGGCTTCCGAAATATTGCATATTTGTCATGATTCCAAAATGGGTTGTAATCTTTATGAAGAAAAAATTCCGGTTGATACCCTGACTGGCATGATGTCAGCGGAATTCAACATTGCTCCTGTTACAGCCGCTTTAAATGGCGGAGAGGATTATGAACTGCTTTTCACCGTTGCCCAAAGTGATTATGAAAAAATAAAAGAAATGGAAGGAATAAGTATTATCGGTCATATTACCGATGCCAGCGAAGGAGTCAACCTGATTTTAAATTCCGGAACACTTGTCCCCATCACCGCCCAGGGCTGGAATCACATGAGAAAATGATTGCCAATACTTTTTGTTGAAAAATGACCATAAATTATTCCCATATAGAATCTATTGTAAAAACGCTACCCGGTAAACCGGGAGTTTATCAGTATTTCGATAAGGACGGTAAGATAATTTATGTGGGTAAAGCCAAGAACCTGAAAAAGCGGGTGTCTTCGTATTTCAATAAAAACGAATCGCTTAGCGGAAAGGTCAGGGTGTTGGTTTCCAAAATAGAAGATATCCGTTTTATCGTAGTAGATACGGAATTTGACGCCTTGTTGCTTGAAAACAACCTGATCAAGGAACATCAGCCGCGCTACAACGTGATGCTGAAAGATGACAAAACCTATCCGTGGATATGCATAAAAAACGAACCTTTTCCAAGGGTTTTTCCGACAAGGAATGTGATAAAGGATGGTTCCGTCTATTTCGGACCCTATGCTTCTGTACCAATGATGCGAACATTGCTCGACCTGATCAGGCATATTTATCCGTTGCGTAATTGTAATCTCAATCTTTCCGAAGCGAGCATCGGGAGCAAAAAGTATAAAGTTTGCCTCGAATACCATATTGGTAATTGTAAAGGCCCCTGCGAAGGATTACAATCGCTGGAGGATTATCTTGATGCCATCCGGGTGATACGTGAAATCCTTAAAGGCAATATTACAAACGTAAAGCAGCAATTAGTCAACCTGATGAATTCTTTTGCCGAAACACTTGAATTTGAAAAGGCTCAGATGGTAAAGGAAAAAATTGAACTGCTCGACCGCTATCAGAGTAAATCCACCGTAGTCAATCCCTCCATACAAAATGTGGATGTTTTTTCGATAGTTTCCGACGAAAATGCAGCTTTTGTTAATTACATGAAAGTGATGAGCGGTTCTGTTGTTCAGTCGCATACCATTGAGCTTCGCAAAAAACTCGACGAAAGTCCCGAAGAATTGCTTGCCATTGCCATCATGGATTTCCGTCAACGGTTTGCCAGTGAATCGAACGAGATTATTGTTCCGTTTGAAATAGATATCGATATACCGAAAACCATATTTACCGTTCCGCAACGGGGCGACAAAAAACAATTGCTTGATCTTTCGGAACGCAATGCCAAATATTACCGTTTAGATAAAGAAAAACAAAAAGAGCTGGTTGATCCTGAACGCCACAGCCGCCGGATACTCAGCCAGATGATGAAGGATTTACGTTTAAAGGAACCTCCGGTTCGTATCGAATGTTTTGATAATTCCAATATCCAGGGCGAATTTCCGGTAGCCGCCATGGTTTGTTTTGTTAATGCCAAACCCAACAAAAAAGAATACAGGCACTTCAATATTAAAACGGTACAAGGTCCTAACGATTTTGCATCCATGGAAGAAGTGATTTATCGCCGCTATAAACGCCTGCTGGAAGAAGAAAAACCCCTTCCGCAACTCATCATTGTTGATGGTGGAAAAGGACAGTTAAGTTCGGCGCTTACCAGCCTCGAAAAACTCGGTTTGCGGGGAAAAATCAACATTATCGGCATTGCCAAGAAGTTAGAGGAGATTTATTATCCGGGCGATTCGTTTCCGATGTATCTCGATAAAAAATCGGAAACCCTGAAAATCATTCAGCAATGTCGCGATGAAGCCCACCGTTTCGGTATTACACATCACCGGAAAAAGCGCGGAAAAGCGGCTATTAAATCAATACTTACAGATATTGAAGGAATTGGCGAAACAATTACGCAACAACTTCTCATTAAATTTAAATCGGTAAAAAATATCAAAAGTGCTACCCTTGAAGAGCTTCAACAAGCCATTGGCACAGCCAAAGGGAAAATTGTTTTCGATTTTTTTCAAAAAAATAATGCCGGCAACTAATTCGTTTTGCCCAATCTGCGATATTTTAAAAATTTGCCAAGTTAAATTAATGTTTTACAGATAGTTATCCGGTAATAAATTTTTATAAATTTTTGGAACAATCAATTTAAAATAGATTTACTTTCGTGCTCCTTTTTAAAACAAAATAAAATTGGATTTGGTTAGCCTAAAATATTTAATATCATGAGTTTTACTAAATTTTCTTTTCAAAGGAAATTCCTTGTTTTTGCCATTGTCTTCACTTTCATTCTTCAACCTATCATTTCACAGGAAATTAAGGAGCAGCAATTGCCTTTACCGGTTCGGAATGCTTTTAACAAAAAGTATGTGGATAATCAGGATGTGGAATGGGTAAAAAAAGGCAGCTATTTTAAAGCATCTTTCACTTATGGAGGAGTTTATTATTTCGCTTATTTTACTTCTTCCGGTAGATGGGCTTGGTCGGAATATTCTGTTGAGGAAAGCGAACTCCCTGCTATCGTTAAAAATTCACTACAGAAAAGTCAGTTTAAAGATTGGCAAACCGGCAATGCCAATGTAATAATTACACCAACTAAAGGTAAACAATATCAGGTGTTTATTTATGATCAGGACTGGAACGAACTGGAATTACTTTTCGATTCCAAGGGCCATCTGATCATTAAAAACTAAAAACATGTTAATTCCCAAAACAAATTTTTAAAACATACGTTAAAACAGCCAATAAAATTTTTTTAATAATGGAAAAAATCATTGAAACGGCGTTTTGCACTACTGAAAACGAATGCATAGGAGATGAGGAGCCTCCAAGTGCGGGCTTACCCCTGAAAAATTTACAAATTAATCAACCAAATGTAAAACAGAATATTGTTGCTGATTCTGAAGAAAAATTTATCCAAAGCAGCAAATCACTCGAGTTCCGAAAACATTATTTTCCGAATACTTCCGAAAAAGAATGGAACGACTGGCACTGGCAGTTGGCTAACGCCATCACATCTTTTGAACGGCTTAACGATTTTCTGTCGCTTACCGAAAGGGAAAGCAGTACCTGCCAGGGAAATCAAAATGTATTGCCTTTTAAAATTACACCATATTATCTGAGTCTGCTCGAAAGAGATAATATCTGGCAGCCTCTGCGAAAGACCGTCATTCCCCGCCTCGACGAATTTATTGTCAGCGATGGCGAAGCCTCCGATCCGCTTTTCGAATTGCACGACAGCCCTTGTCCAAATCTTGTCCACCGTTATCCCGACAGGGTTTTATTTTTAGTAACGGGCTTTTGTTCAACATATTGTCGCTATTGTACACGTTCACATCTCGTTGCTAAAAAAGATACTTGTCATTATTCCATGCAGCATCTGGAACCGGCTTTTAAATATATTGAAGAACATACTGAAATCCGGGATGTCCTCCTTTCGGGCGGCGACCCATTGACAATGCCTGACGCTACCTTGGAACAAATACTGAAGCGTTTACATAACATTCCGCATGTAGAATTTATCCGTATAGGAACAAAGGTTCCCGTGGTATTGCCTCAGCGTATTACGCACCGTTTGTGCAATATGCTTAAAAAATATCATCCTCTTTGGATCAGCATTCATTTTACCCATCCTCAGGAACTTTCTCCCGAAACTTCCCTCGCCTGTAGCCGTCTGGCGGATGCCGGGATTCCTTTAGGTAGTCAGACTGTATTGCTGAAGGATGTGAACGACAACGTGGAAACCATGACCCGTTTGGTTCACGGCTTACTGAAAATAAGGGTTCGTCCTTATTATCTTTATCAATGTGATCCCATCCTTGGTTCGGCTCATTTTCGTACTCCGGTGGAGAAAGGCCTTGAAATTATTCATGGATTACGTGGATTTACCACCGGCTATGCTGTTCCCAACTATGTAATTGATGCCCCTGGCGGCGGCGGTAAAATTCCGCTTTTGCCCGAATATTTCATGGGCAGAGAAGGAAATAATGTAATCCTGAAAAATTACGAAGGTAAAATCTTCCGTTATCCCGACGATTGTAAAACTATCGAAACATGTTAGTTGGCATAACTTACGACCTAAAATCCGATTACCTTGCCGAAGGCTATTCGGAAGAAGAAGCTGCCGAATTTGATAAAGAAGAAACCATTACCGGCATTGAACAGGCATTGATCAGTCTGGGTTATCAAACGGTGAGAATAGGCAACGTAAAAAGTCTTCTTGGAAAATTGGTCAAAGGCGAAAGCTGGGATTTGATTTTCAATATTTGTGAAGGATTGAGCGGTATAGGACGAGAAGCCCAGGTTCCGGCTTTGCTCGATATTTACCAGATTCCTTATGTTTTTTCCGATCCTATGGTCCTTGCTCTTGCACTTCATAAAGGGATGACAAAGCACATTATCCGCGATTTGGGAATTCCAACTCCGGATTTTTGTCTTGTTCAATCACCCGAGGATATCGGGAAAGTGAAGTTGCCCTATCCGCTTTTTGCCAAACCTGTAGCCGAAGGAACCGGAAAAGGCATCAATGCCAATTCCAAAATAAATAATGCGCAGGAATTGAAACAGGCTTGCCTTGAATTACTCCAGAAATATCATCAGGATGTTTTGGTGGAAACTTTTTTACCGGGCCGGGAGTTTACCGTCGGTATCGTCGGAACCGGTAAAGAAGCCCGTGCCATAGGTGCGATGGAAGTGATCTTTAAGCCTGTGGCTAAGGATTTTTATTCTTACGAAAACAAATCCAATTATCAGGAACTGATGGATTATTCTGTTCCTGAAAAAGAAATAGAAGAAAAATGCGGGCAGCTTGCCGTAGAAGCCTGGCGGGGATTACAATGCCGCGACGGCGGAAGGGTAGATGTGAGGATGGATGATAAAGGAATTGTTAATTTTATCGAAGTCAATCCGCTTGCCGGACTTCATCCCATAGATTCCGACCTGCCAATCATCGGTTATAAACACAACATCAGCTACCAGCAATTGATTTCCTGGATAATGGAATCGGCATTAAAACGACAGAAATAGTTTGTATGGAAAAACCACGGGTCATCATTTTCCACAGCGAAGTTCCTCCGGATGCACCTCCCGATGAACAGGATGTGCTTCAGCAGGCTGATTTTGTGTCGCAAGGTCTTCAAACAGCAGGTTTCGAAACTTTTTCGTTGCCGTTTGTTTTTTCCATACCCGAAAATATAGCCAAAATCAATGAAATAAAGCCTGCTCTTATTTTTAATCTGGTGGAAACCATACAGGGCTCGGGCAGTCTTATTCATCTTGCTCCGGCAGTGTTCGAGCATCTTAAAATTCCTTTTACCGGTTGCGGCGCAGAAGCTACGTATGTTACTTCCAATAAAATTATTGCCAAAAAACTGTTCCGCTTTCATGAAATACCCACTCCGCCGTGGATAGATTCGGAGAATATTGATGATATTGAGATCGAAAACGGTGAACAATTTCTGATCAAATCCCTGATGGAACACGCTTCGGCAGGTATGGATGAAAAAGAGGTAGTTTTATTTTCGGAAAAGGAAAAAATAAGGGAAATCCTGCAAAAGAATCAACGTAATGGCACTCCGGTTTTTGCGGAACAATATATCGGTGGGCGGGAATTTAACATTTCCATGCTTGGCGGAGCAACTTTTCCGCTGATACTTCCCGTTGCCGAGATACAGTTCACCGATTTTCCGGAAGATAAATTAAAAATTGTAGGCTACCGTTCAAAATGGGATGAATCTTCCTTCGAATTTCAGCATACCGTCCGGACTTTTGATACCCTTGATAAAAACGAGCCGTTACATCAAAAACTCAGTAAAATATGCCTGCTTTGCTGGAAGGCTTTTCGCCTGAAAGGATATGTCAGGGTTGATTTTCGTGTGGATGAAAACGGGAATCCGTGGGTTTTGGAGATAAATACCAATCCCTGCATCGCTCCCGACAGTGGTTTTGTTGCCGCAACGCAAAAGGCAGGAATTAATTTTGAAGAAGTTTTAGCCCGTATCATTTCCGATGCAATAAATACAAAAAGCTGATATGGAAAATCTGACATTTCGTTTTGAAGTCCGGGGAAAAGACATCCAACGGGTAAGAGAGCTTGCCGAATCTTCCGGTTTTTTTTATCCCGATGAAGTGGATGTAGCGGTGGAATTAGTGGAAGAACGTCTAACCAAAGGCGATGCCAGCGGATATTTCTTTGTCTTTGCCGAAATTGACGGAATAACGGTAGGTTATACCTGCTTTGGACCCATTCCCTGTACCAAAACCAGTTTCGATCTGTACTGGATAGTTACGCATAACGATTTTCGCGGGAAAGGTATAGGTAAACAGCTTCTTGCCCTGACATACCAGGCTATCCGTGAAATGAAAGGCCTTAAATTATATGCCGAAACGTCTTCGCGCCAGCAATATTTGCCGACACAAAAATTCTACGAAAAGAATGATTTTGAAAAAGAAGCCCAGATCAAGGATTTTTATGATGCGGGCGATGATAAAATTATTTATGGGCGGAAGGTCTGAACCGTTTATAGTAAAACAACCGGAATAAAAATAACCCGACAAGCGTTCCAAAACAATCGGCAAGGAAATCATGAATATCTCCTGATCTGCCGGCAAAAACATAGGCTTGAAGTATTTCCGTCATCCCGCCATAAAACATACAAATAGCAAAGGACAAGCTAATATACACATTTCCAAGAGCCGGTTTTATTCCTTTATAATTAAAACCGGCTATCAGAAACATGCTTAAAAACGACCATAAAAAAATATGCACTAACTTATCGGGATGCAATCGAAGCCAAAAATGACTGATTTGCGGGAAATCATTTCCCGGAAGCCCGATAAGCAACAGAATAAATCCAAACCAGAGAATGGCTGGAATAAAATTCTGAAATTTATGCACCTATAAGTTTTTTGTATCCGGCAGCATCCAATAAATCATTGGCTTCAGCAGCATTGCTCATGCTGATTTTAATGATCCAGCCTTTGCCGTAAGGATCCTGGTTAACCAATTCCGGTTCGGCTTCCAGCTCTTCGTTAAACTCCAACACTTTGCCCGAAACAGGCATAAACATATCCGAAACAGTTTTTACAGCTTCTATTGTTCCGAAGGATTCGCCTACTGCCAGCGTTTCGTCTACGGTAGTTACGTCTAAAAAGACAATATCGCCCAATTCGCTTTGTGCAAAATCGGTAACACCGATAAAAGCTTCGTTACCTTCTACCCGAAGCCATTCATGATCTTTGGTATACTTTAAATTTTCAGGAACTTGCATGATAATGATTTTATGTTTTAAATTTTCTTCAAAACTACAATTTTTTTCAAAATACAGATATAAAATCTCAAACTTTAGTTTCTAACGTTAACCTGCGTTATTCACAAAGAGTTCCGATAAGCAAGATTTGCTGAGCGACCTCCGCTGAACGGAATCTGCGATTCCGCTTTGTTCCGGGCGGCAAAACATTTTCCGTTCAGCCGGGAAAACAAAAAAAAGGAAACCTTATTTTTCATCCTTTAACCTTAGTAGTAGAAATAATAACCGCCCCAACCCCCAACCTTATTACCGTATTATAGCGGTTATAAGGGAATAAGGTTATTCCTCGTTTGTGTAATTTTTCTACTAAGGTTAAAAAAGATAAGAAAAATAAGGTTTAGCATAATATCAGAAATGAATAAACGACAAAACAAGTAAATTTCGGAAGGATAATATTGTTATTTCATACCCGCTGAGTGATTATGAGTACCGGAACTTACTTTGTTCCGGGCGGCAAAGCATTTACCATAAATCCGGGTTGATTTTGTTGCACACAAATGGACTGCTGGGAAATTTTTAGTTGATTTTGTTGCACACAAATGGACTGTTGAAAAAAATTTAGTTGATTTGGTAGCACACAAATGGACTATTGAAAAAATTTTAGTTGATTTGGTAGCTCACAAATGGACTGCTGGAAAAAATTTAGTTGATTTTGTAGCTCACAAATGGACTGCTGGAAAAAATTTAGTTGATTTGGTTGCACACAAATCGACTGCTGGAAAATTTTTAGTTGATTTGGTAGCTCACAAATGGACTGCTGGGAAATTTTTAGTTGATTTGATAGTTCACAAATGGACTGCTGGAAAAATTTTAGTTGATTTGGTAGCTCACAAATGGACTGCGAGAAAAATTTTAGTTGATTTGATAGCTCACAAATGGACTAATAGAAAAATTTTAGTTGATTTGGTTGTGCACAAATGGACTGCTGGGAAAATTTTAATTGATTTAGTTGCACACAAATTGACCACTTAGAAAATTTTTAGTTGATTTATTTTAAATCATAATACATTTTATTTCTAACATTATCCTTAATAACATTCTGAAATACAGTAATTATTTACCAACAAAATTTTAGTAAAAAATCCAAACATTGTCTCATGCCCCGACTAAAGAAATTTTTTTTAAGAACTCAGGTAAACCGGAGTCATTTTAAAAAACATCCTATTGACCCGAGTTCGTGATAAAAATCTTAATTTAAAAAACAAAGATTGTTTTATTATCAGGCATATTTATTGCCATCCTATTTATGGGGCAGATAAAAAAGAAATAATCAAATTGGCTTTAGCCAAACAAAAGGAAGGAAAATGTGGCTAAAGCTTTAATTAATTTATTTTTCTAGTTCCGTTGACTTTAGTCAACGGCAATTTACATAATCATTCAATGGTATGCATAAAATCTTATTCCAAATTCAGGCCATTACATTCAGTTACTATATACCCTATTGAAAATGGAATTGATTAAAAGTATATTTGGAAAATGATGGGCTGGAAAGCAGTAAAACTATAAATATTTACACTTATATTCTAACAAAGAGTTTTAATAAAATAAAAAGCCCTTCGGATAATTTGGATATTTATAATGTTTTTATATTTGTGGACAGAAAACAATAATTAATTGTAAAATAATTACCATTTGGTGATTACATAAAAATTATACCCAATCGTATATAACATGGATAATGAGGGAAATATTTTAAAAAGTGATAAAAATTTAAAACAATAAACACGTGATAATTAATATTAAATGTTGATATTTACCAGAATTTTAAAATTATAATAATGAAAGAACAGACAAACAACTTAGAAAGAGTAACAAGAAAATGGTGGTTCTATGCAATTTTATTAGTTGCACAGTTTCTGATTATGCCTTTTTCGACCCAAAATTATGATTTCAACAAAATTGGAAACATTCTAAGTACTACACTTAGTAATTCGTTTCAAACAAAAATGTATAATTATTACATTTATTTTCAGCTTTTTGCAATAATTACATTGCTACTACTATTCATATTGCAAAATAAATTTGCTAAGGTATTTAATGTCTATGTGCTTTTAAGTTATATAGCCTTTGCGGTATTGCAAAATGTAGCATTGACAGAAAATTATGGACTTAGCATGGTTACAATTAACATCTTAATGTTCTTATTTGTTGCATACGCTTGGCTGAAAGAAGTATTAAAACCTGAAAATGATTATACTTTTAGCAATTTAAATTGGAAAGAAAGTTGGTTGATACCTTTAGCATTTATAGCATTTTGGGCCCCACTGAGTGGTGGTGTATTTGATTTTAATCCAACACATTTACTTTATAGTGGATCAAGTTTAGCATTTTGTTTAATGACCCCTGTGTTTTTAACTATAATGACATTCAATATACCTAAAATAAACATAATAACATATAGGATTACTGCGATAGTTGGGGTAATTATTGGTTTTTATAATATGATGAATTTCCAAAATCCTAAAACTGTAAATGTGGCAATTCTTCATTTTCCGTTACTTATTATTTCATTTTATGCTTTAATAAGAAGTTATAAAATAATGAATAAATAAAATTGATAAAGAACAATGAACGCACAATTAAGTAGACTGCCCCACCAAATGAACTTACGGGGATAGCCTCTCACCTATACCCGTCATTTTCAAACCACCATTACGAAACATCTGCTACTTATATTTTCACTACTGATTCTTTTCTCTTTCGGACACCGGAAGGAACGAAAGGAACAGGTAATTTTTGACTGGATAGAGTATATCTACAACTTAAAATCATCAATTGACGAAACAGTTTGAAATGATTAAACCCTCAAGGTTTTAAAAACCTTGAGGGTTTTGAAAGATTTGTTAACATTCATTAAAAAAACAGGGATGACACATAAAATACTAGTTACAGCACTTGCCGTTTTATTTCTAACCCAATTTTTGGACAGAATAAAAATGAAACTAAATTGGAGCATTATAAACAATTAGTTGCAATTTTAGATACTGTACACAGGGAAGACCAGGAATACCGGGAAAAGTCGAGTACGATAGAAAAAGAATATGGTTGGGATTCAAATGAGATGAATGATTTATGGAAGACCATTAACGAAAAAGACTCTATTAATTTATTGAAAGTTACAAAGATTCTTGATAATGACGGCTGGTTAGGGGCTGACAAAATTGGAGAAGCAGGAAATAAGACTCTTTTTTTAGTAATTCAACATTCCAATACCCAGACACAACTTAAATACCTTCCAATGTTACAAAATGCGGTAATGAAAGGTGATGCTAAGCCAAATTACCTGGCTTTATTACAGGACAGGGTATTATTGGCTCAAGGTGAAAAACAAATTTATGGAAGTCAACTTGAAACAGATGTTAAAACGGGGGAATATGTTTTATCTCCAATGATTGATCCGGATAATGTTGATAAACGACGTGCCAAGGTAGGGCTTCAACCCATATCAGAATATTTAAAACTCTGGAATCTCACATGGAATGTTGAAGAATTTAAAAAGCGAATGTCTGAGATTGAAATTAAAAAAGAGAAATGAATTATAAAACCCTTAAGATTTGAAAAACTTTGAAAGTAAACCCCCAGGGTTTGCGAAACCCTGGGGGTTTAAATGGTTTCAGTATTCGTAAACAAATTTATGATGCCGTTTTAGCTTCACATTCATCGGATCGTGTTCAAAGGATTCGATGATATTGCCGCGACTATCGTATTTGTAGATATCGGACCAGATTACATTGCCAAGCTTTCCCAGCGAGACTTCAATCAGGTTGTTTCGTTGGTCGTAAATGTGGAGATAGGTAGCAATAAGTACCCAATCGAGTTCAAACCATTTATACACTAACTTTTTCGACAGGTTTCCACGGTCGTCGTACTCGTAATTAATCATGTTTTGGCGTGTACTGTCGTTCAGATACGAGAATGATTGCGAAAGGATGCCGTTTTCGTCGAAATTATTGGAGGTAACTAAAAGAACGCTTCCATCATTATCGTAACTAATGATCCGGTTTTGAAATCCGGCAGAATCGTATTCGAATATTTTCCGTTGAATAAATGAGGAATCGCCTGAATCCATCAATGTACGTTCTTCAATGATATTTCCTTTTGCATTGTAACTATAATCCGTATGTGTATCCGGTTTGCCATAGTCATCGAAGATGATTTCACGTGTTCGTTGTCCCCTGCCATTATAAAATATTTGCATTTGCAAGCCGGTGGAATCTTTTTTCTTATACTTTTCCCAGTCGAACACGCTGCACGATTTGATATGATTACGTTTGATCCTCAGCATTTGCGCATTTGAATTCAGATCCGTCGCTGTAAATTGCGAAAAGGCCGGAAAATTAACGGCAGAGATGAAGATAAGAATAAGAAGACCCCTTTGCATAATCGAACCGATAAAATGACTAATCAAAAGTACAATTTTAAATCAATGTAGCCAACAAACAATGACTAACGCACACTTATCAGCTTGACTTCAAATATTAAAACAGCGTTAGCGGGAATTGGTCCCGACGATTGTTTGCCATAACCTAAAGCAGAAGGGATAAGCAAAATACCATTTCCGCCTTTTTTAAACTTAGGGATGCCTTCCTGCCAGCCTTTGATCACTTGCGACAGATAAAAAGTTACCCCGGAAGAAGCGCTATGATCGAACACGGTGCCATCGGTTAAATAACCTTTATAGCTGACGGTAACGATGGATGAAGCCACCGGTTGAGTCCCTGTACCCGGATTGATAATCACATAATACAATCCCGAAGACGTGCGCTGGGCAGTGAGATTGTGTGCCGCAATATAATCGGTGATAATTTTCTCATCCGTTTTGGCTTGTGCGGAATTATCATCCTTTTTACAGGCGCTGGCCAAAGACAAAAGAAAAATTGAAAGTAAAAAAACTGATTTTTTTTGGTTCATTTGTTTATCATTTGTTGTTAGACGTATTAATTCTGAAGAATTGAAAAGAAAGCGCTACGCGCTGATGCTTCTGCCTGTTGTTAATTCCTGTCGTAATCCTGCTCTTTGAAATTATCAATCATAAAATCGTAAATCTGCAATCTAAAATCTGAAATTTACAATTGCAAATCTGCAATTTGAAATTTAAAATCTGAAATCTAAAATTCACATTCCCCATTTTTTATTGGGTTTACTTCCCATTTCAAAAACGATGCTTCCGCCGTCTTTGATTTCGCCGAAAGGCAAAAAAGCTTTGTTCCATGGTTTTCCGTTAAGGAACATCTTTTGGATATAAATGTTTTTATCGGAAAGGTTATTGGCTTTCATTTGCAGGGTTTTTCCATTGGACAACTGAACTGTTGCCTGCTTTACGCACGGACTTCCGATGGCATAGAAATCATCCACCGGACAAACGGGATAAAATCCAAGAGCATTAAAAATATACCATGCCGACATCTGCCCGCAATCATCGTTACCGCAAAGGGAGTTGGGTTGATTGCCGTATTGTGTTTTCATAATCTGATGCACCCTTTGTTGTGTTTTCCAGGGCTGACCTGCATAATCATATAAGAAGATGATATGGTGGCTGGGCTCATTGCCATGCCAGTATTGCCCGATAATACCATGAATATCTTCTATTCCTTTTTCATTTTCATCGGTATTGGCAATAAATAAAGAGTCGAGTTTAGCGCTGAACTTCTTTTTACCGCCCATCAGACTTATCAAACCCGGTACATCCTGGGGAACATACCAGGTATATTGCCAGCTTGAACCTTCAGTAAAATCATGCGACCCATCGTATTTGTCGGCTTTAAAATTGGCATGCCAGTTACCTTTGGAGTCCTTGCCACGCATAAAGCCGACAGAGGAATCGAAAATATTGCGGTACGATTGCGAACGTTTTAAAAAGTAACGGTAATCTTCGTCGTAGCCCAAAGCTTTTGCCATCGACGCAACGGCATAATCGTCGTAAGCATACTCAAGGGTTTTGGATACACTTTCATTTTCCAGGTCGCAGGGAACATAACCCAGTTTTGAATAGGTGAGCACATTGTCGTAATCGGGATTCATGGCTGTGGTTTTAATGGCTTCGTAAGCTTTTTTATAATCAAAGCCACGGAGACCTTTCAGATACGCATCGGCAATCACCGATACCGAATGGTAACCGATCATACACCAGGTTTCATTGTTGTGAAACGACCATTCGGGCAACAAATGATCCACACTCTGGTTGTAATGTGCCAGCATAGACTTTATCATGTCGTTGTTACGTCCGGCCTGGATAAGATTAAACAGCGGATGGGTAGCCCGGTAGGTATCCCAAAGCGAGAAAACGGTGTAGTTGGTAAAGTTGTTTGCTTTATGGATGTTTTGATCAAAACCACGGTAACTACCATCCACATCCTGATAAAGCGTGGGCGTAAGAAAAGCGTGATACATCGAAGTATAAAAGGGTTCCTTTTCCTGTTGAGTTCCTTCTATGGTGATTTTTTGCAGTTCTTTATTCCATTTATTGCGGGCATCCGAAATTACTTTTTCAAAATCCCAGCCAGGGATTTCAGCATCCAGATTTTTCAGGGCTTCTTCGGTACTTACGGCCGAAATACCCACTTTTATCATGATCACTTCCTTGTCCTTGGTTTTGTAAGAGGTAAAATACTGAAGGTTTTTGCCTGCCGATTCGTAACGGCTACGAAAGCGATAGGTGTTATAAATCATCTTTTTCCCATCGCTGTAAATACCACAATCGTCATAGGCTTTAGAATACCTTGCGGCAAAATACAGATAGCGTTCCTTTGCCCAGCCTTTCACCTGGTGCATACCGGTAACCAACTGGTTGTTTTCAAAACGAATATTCGACCATACTACATCCCAGCGAAGCACATGGCTCAGATCCATCATCACGTTAGCGCTATCCGACTTTGGAAAAGTAAACTTCAGGATGCCTGCCCGCTCAGTGGCGGCAAGCTCTACCTTGATGTTATCCTTTGGCAGGAAAACGGAATAATAACCGGGCGAAGCCGATTCGTTGGCATGAGAAAAACGGGTGATGTAGCCTGAATCGGGATTTTGTTTACGACCAGAGAAATATTTTACTTTCCCAAGGGAAGGGACAAACAAAAAATCACCCAGATCGGGAACACCCGTTCCATTGAAATGTGTCATACTAAAACCATAAAGCGTACTGTCGGAATATTCGTATCCGGAAGCAGCGCCCCAGTCCCATTTTTCGGTATCAGGACTTAGTTGTACAAAGCCAAAGGGTACAACGGCTCCCGGATAAGTGTTGCCATCGCCCTGAGTTCCCACAAAAGGATTTACAAATTTTGCATAATCATTGCCCGAAGGCGCTTGAGCGAAAACTGCTCCGCAAAGACAGGCAAACGTGAAAGTCAGAAATATTTTTCGGTTCATTTTAATTATTGATAACGTTTTATTCAGATTCTTTATCTACTATTTATTTTCAACGCCCCATTTTTTATTGGGTTTATCGCTCATCACAAATACCATTTCGCCGCCGTTGATAATATCCTGGTGGGTAATCCACGAATGGTTCCAGGCTTTTCCGTTAAGGATAACCGATTTGATGTAAATATTCTCTTTTCCACCGGAAGATTTTACTTTGATGATGAATTTCTTTCCGTTTTCGAGCCGGATACTGGCTTCATCAACGCAGGGACTACCGATGTCGTAACGATTGCTGCCTGGACAAACGGGATAAAAGCCAAGAGTACTGAAAATATACCATGCCGACATCTGCCCGCAGTCATCGTTACCACAAAGTCCGTTGGGTTTGTTTTTATACATGGTATTTACAATGCGGTGAATCTGATATTGAGTTTTCCAGGGCATGCCGGCATAATTATACATGTACGCCACATGATGGCTGGGTTCGTTGCCATGAACATAACTGCCCAGAAGTCCGTCGCGGGTGATATCTTCGGTTTCGGCAAAATATTTATCGGGCATATCCATAGTAAACAGCGAATCGAGATGAGCCGCAAAACGCCGGTTGCTTCCCATAAAGCCGATTAAAGCAGGAATGTCCTGCGGAACATAAAGAGAATAATTCCAGGCATTCCCTTCGATAAAGCCTTCACCGTCGGTGTGCATGGCATCAAAAGGTGTCTTCCAGTTTCCATCGCTTTTACGGGCACGGATAAAACCGGTTGATTTATCAAAAAGATTCTTCCAGTTTCCGGAACGTTGCATAAACTGTTTCTGGATGTCGGTTTTACCCAAAGCGCCGGCAAACTGGGCGATAGTCCAGTCATCATAAGCATATTCCAGCGTAAGCGAAGCGCCTACAGCATTTACATCCAAAGGCACATAACCGTATTTGATATATTCGCCCACGCCAAAGTATTTCGTATTGTTTGCCGAAGCAAGACAGGCTTCCAGCGCTTTGTCGGCATCAAAACCGCGTATTCCTTTCTGGTAAGCATCCGCTATTACTGATACAGAATGGTAGCCAATCATGCACCAGTTTTCATTACCGGAATGCGACCATACCGGCAACAGTTTGTGAACGCTCTGATCATAATGAGCCAACATAGAATTGATCATGTCGGCATCGCGCCGGGGTTGAACAATGGTGAACAAGGGATGCAATGCGCGATAAGTATCCCAAAGCGAGAAAACGGTATAATTGGTAAACCCATCGGCATGATGAATATTGGCATCCGGCCCGCGGTATTGTCCGTCCACATCCATGTATTGCACTGGACTGATAAAAGCGTGATACATGGAAGTATAAAAGCTTTCCATGCGGTCGGCAGGAGCTTTGATGATGATTTTACTCAATTCATTATGCCAGGCAGCTTTGGCTTCATCACGGGTTTTACCAAAATCCCAGTGAGGAACTTCCGCCTGAAGATTCTTCAAAGCCCCTTCGGTACTCACGGCTGATAAAGCGAACTTAACCATGATGGCTTCCCCTTCGGTGGTGGAGAAGTCGAAGAACACCCGGAGTTTCTTCCCGGCCATTTCCGGAAAGTTGTCTTCCTGATTGAATTTCCGCCAGAAACCTTTGTAAACAAGCTTTTCATCATTTTTACAACCATAGTTTTTGATGGGTTTCGACACCACCATGGCAAAATAAAGATAATTGGTCCGTGCCCAGCCGCGGGTAATGCGGTAACCGGTTATCAGCGTATCGTTTTCCACCCTTACCGATGACCAGATGACTTTACCGTCGTAATTATAGATACCATGAACAAGATCAAGAATCAGGTGAGCATTATCCGTTTTTGGAAAAGTATATTTATGAAAACCCACATGAGTGGTTGCCGTAAGTTCGGCGTTGATATCGTAATCATCGAGTTGAACACGGTAATATCCGGGTTCGGCTTTTTCATTTTCATGACTGAAATGCGAGCGGTAGCCGCTTCCCGGTTTGGAAGCCTCGCCGGGATTTAATTTCAGTTTGCCGGTAGTCGGCATCAGAAGAAAATCGCCCAGGTCGGAATGGCCCGTGCCGCTGAGATGGGTATGGCTGAAGCCGACGATGGTTTTATCGTTGTACTGATAGCCGGCACAATAGCGGTAAACATCCGGATTGTACATTCCATCCTTTTCGTAAGGGATGGTATCGGTGTCGGGACTAAGCTGCACCATCCCGAAAGGGACACAGGCTCCCGGGAAAGTATGTCCCATCTCCTGCGTTCCGATAAACGGATTGACGTAACGTACAAATTCTTCCGTTTGCGGAACAGGCTGAGAAAACAAATAGCCGGAAAACACTATTCCGGCTATGGTTAAAAACAATTTACGATACATAAAATTTTTGAAATGGATTCTATTTTTTCATCAAAGCTTCAATTTCTTCCACTTCAATAGGAATATTTTTCATCAGATCGACGGGACCGTTTTCGGTGATCAGAATGTCATCCTCGATACGAATGCCAATGCCTTCTTCCATGATGTATAATCCCGGTTCGCACGAAAAAACCATACCTGGTTTCAATACTTCCTGTTTGGAACCTACATCATGAACGTCCATTCCCATAAAATGGCTTGTTCCGTGCATATAATATTTAAAATATAAGGGTTTGGCTGGATCCTGATTCTTTACATCCTGTTCGGTAAACAAGCCTAAGCCTATCAATTCTTTTTCGAACAGTTTGCATACTTCGGCATGGTATTTATCAATAGTATTACCAACGACAAGCATACTGATCGCTTTCTTCATTACGCGACGGATGGCGTTGTAAACTTCTTTCTGACGAGGAGAAAATTTTCCGTTTACCGGAATGGTACGGCTGAGGTCACCGGCATAGTTGGCATATTCGGCTCCGATATCGAGCAGCAACAAATCGCCATCCTTGCATTCCTTGTCGTTTTCGACATAATGCAACACACAGGCATTTTTACCGGAGGCAACAATCGGATTGTAGGAATGACCGGTAGCGCGGTTGCGAATAAATTCGCGGGTAACTTCGGCTTCCACTTCATATTCCATCACACCGGGTTTAACGAAAGAAAGCAGGCTACGGAATCCCTTTTCGGTGATATCGCAGGCTTTCTGAATCAGTTCCACTTCAAGCGCAGATTTAACAACACGCAATTCCGACATGATGGGCGCCGAACGTTCGTAATTATGAACGGGATAACTGCATTTTAATTCTTTGGCAAAACGCAGATCGCGGTAAGGAACTTCGGAGGAGAAACGGATATTTTCGTTGGTGTTGAGGTAAACATTATCGCAGGTAGCCATCACTTCGGCCAAAGCACCTTCAAAGCTATCGAGCCAGTAAATGTTCTGTACGCCGGAAGTTTTACGGGCTTCTTCCATCGTGTATTTATGACCATACCACACAGCAATGAGATCATTGGTTTCCACCAGGAATAAAGCTTCGCGCCATTTTGGATTCGGACAATCGGGAGCCAGGAGTAAAATACTCTTTTCCTGATCTATTCCGCTCAGGTAAAACAAATCGGAATTCTGACGGTAAAGGAAATTCTGATCACCGTTGCGGGGCATTTCATCGTTGGAATTAAAAATGGCAACGGAATTACGTTTAATTTTCTTGCAAAAGTTTTCCCTGTTTTTAATAAAAAGCTCGGGATTTATAGGCAGATATTTCATCCGTAAATAATTTTAAATTAAGGTCGGATGGAACTCGCATGTGAGATTTTCATCCGTAATTATGTTTAACGAACATGCTCGTTTCATTGTTAAAAATTTTATTGGTTTTAATTCTTTTTATTGTATTTTTGAGATTGTAAAAGTAGACAAAAATTTTAAAATCGTTAACGCTATGATAAGATATTCTTCAATTACAAAAAAAATAGTGATGGCGCTTGCCGGGCTATTCCTGATCGTATTTTTGCTGGTTCATCTAAGCATCAATCTTTGCCTGCTTCGCTCCGACGGAGGCAAATGGTTTACGGCCGCCGCCGACTTTATGTCGTCCAATTATATTGTGAAAGTATTTGAGATTGTCCTCCTTGGCGGATTTATCATTCATATTTTTACCGGTATTATGCTCCAGATTCAAAACTGGATGGCACGTCCGAAGCGTTATAAAGTGGAAGGCTATTCGCATCAGTCGTTTTTCAGTAAATATATGATACATACCGGAGCCATCATTTTTATTTTCCTGGCTATCCATTTCAGCAATTTCTATTTCGTGAAATTAGGACTGGTGGCAGCACCCGAAGGCGTGGCAAAGCATGATTTTTACACTATGGCTAATCTGCTTTTTGCCCACACGGGCTATTCGGTGATGTACATTGTCTTTATGATCATTCTCGGCTTTCATTTGCATCATGCTTTTCAGTCGGCTTTTCAAACGCTTGGAATGAATCACAGCAAATACACTCCGGCTATCAAAGTCATCAGCACTATTTATTCCATAGGCATTGCCGCCGGATTTTCCGTTATTCCGGTGTTCTATCTATTTTTTAAGTAGAAAAGTTTGGAAGGTTTATAAAGTTTATAAAGTTCTTAAGGTTTATAAAGTTTGTAAAGTTCTTAAGGTTTATAAAGTTTGTAAAGTTCTTAAGGTTTATAAAGTTTGTAAGGCTGAACGAAGTGAAGTCCCGAGCGAAGCGATTCGGGATTTGTAAAGTTGTTAAAGTACTCCAAACTTTAGGCACTTTAAGTATTTTAGGCACTTCAAGTACTTTAGGCACTTAAACTAATGTGAAGTAAATTCCGTACCAACGGAAATATAATCGGGATAGGTAAGCGGATATTGCCCAATCATAATGGTTGGTTTAATTTTCATCATAAAACGGGTGGGTTTGTTGCCGGAACCGGCAAGATTGAGTCCGAAATTAAGGATAGCATCCGCCGTTTTGCCTTTGAGTATTTTCTTTAAATCGAGATTGATGCTTAAAGGAATAACGGCATATCCCTGATTGGCGGGTATGGTTACCGCCTGCGAAACCCTGCCGCTTACCATCTGGATGTTATCAATAAAAAGTATCCATTCCATAGCGTTCATTCCGGCAGGCGAAGTATTGGGATTCTTTGCGCCCATATTCAACGTAAAGGTAAGCGGAAACGAGCCGGTAGCCACGGCAGTCATCAGCCGCTGAACATCCATCAGGCCCAGCTCATTTTTCGATTTTATATTCTGAACGTTTATCCCTGCCAGCCTTATATTATCAACGGATTGTATCTTAAACTGGCACTGGGTAAGGTTTACCATTTTCTGCGCCTGCTGCACCACATCGCAACCGTAGAACATCATAGCCATCAGCAATGGTAACGCAATAAGGATAAAGGTTTTTTTGATTTTATGCATGGGTATATTTTTAAAGAGACCGCCTACAAAAGTATTAGAAAAAATGAGAATGCTGCCGGTTATTTTCATTAAACCGGACTATTTTTATTCTGCGGCCATCCTACCGGGATACAAAATGTATATCCGCCGGTTCTCAATGACCATTGCGGCTGACACAATGACCGCTCGGTGCGACTAAATAACCGCTCGGTGCGACTAAATGACCGTTTGGTGTGGCTAAATGACCGTTCGGAATGGCTAAATGACCATTCGGAGCATCTAAATGAGCATTCGGAGCGGCTAAATGACCGTTCAGGGTGTCTAAATGAGCATTCGGCATGGCTAAATAAGCATTTGGAATGTCTGGATGAGCGTTTGGAGCATCGGGATGAGAGTTTCCCATTTCACAATGAAGGAGTGTTTTATCCTGAAATAGGTTGAAAAAAACAGTCGATTCTTTACAGGATTGGTTCAATATTGTCAACTTTTTTTAAAATGAGGTACACTGTTAGAGATTCCTCCCTTCGGTCGGAATGACAGCCCACAATATGGCGGAAATGGAGGGAGAGGGAGAGTGGGCGGCGTAGCCGCCCACTCTCCCTCTCCCTCTTTTCTTCAAGAACGACCGTCATTTCGACTGAAGGGAGAAATCTATATTGCATACGGGACTATTCATCGTTAATCACTTCGTGGTTTTACTGGTTTTTTGGCAAACCCTAATTATTATTTTCTTCAGGCAAACTAAAATAAAAAACGGCTCCTTCATCTACTTCGCCTTCGGCCCAGCAACGACCTCCGTGGCGGGTTACGATGCGGTTGACGTTGGCCAAACCGATGCCCACTCCTTCAAAATCGCTTGCCTTGTGAAGACGTTGAAATACACCAAACAATTTGTTGGCATAATTCATGTCGAATCCGACTCCATTATCCTTAACAAAGAAAACGGTGTCGTTACCTTCGGTATAACTTCCTATTTCAATGATGGCTTTGTCTTTTTTACCGGTGTATTTGATGGCATTGGACAGCAGATTGATCCAAACCTGACCGATGAGTTGGGTATCACCATAGGTTTCGGGAAGGGGGTTTATTTTGATTTCAATAGCCCGTGTTTTAATTTCTTCCTCAAACATTTGTAACGCTTTTTGGATCATCTTAGAAGTATCCACAGATGCTTTCCTGAGCTCAGAGCGGTTGAGCCTTGAAAACGAAAGCAAAGCGTCTATCAACGTGCTCATTTCCTTTGCAGAATTTATTATCGTATTGATATAGCCCATTTCTTCCTCGGTAAGTTCGGAAGATTTGCTGTCGAGGAAAAGACTGATAAATCCGTTGATATGCCGCAGCGGCGCTCGCAAATCGTGGGAAATGGAATAGCTGAATGCTTCCAGTTCTTTGTTGGCGGCTTCCAATTGTGCTGTACGTTCTGCTACCCGTTGTTCCAGTGTTTCGTTGAGTTTTTTAATTTCATTCTCAGCCTGCTTGTGCTCGGTAATGTCCTGAATGGTTCCAACAATATGTGTCAAATTATTTTGATCATCATAAACTCCCTGAAATGATGAAAAATAATATCCGATATTGCCATCGGGACGAAGAAAACGCTGTTCGTAAACGCCCGTTTCGTGACTTTCAATGGCTTTCTGAATTAATTCTTTATCGCGTTCGTGATCTTCGGGCCAAGGTGAAAGATCAAGGATTGAATCAATTTGGGGAGTAAATTTTCCAGGTTCAAGTTGGAAAATTCTATACACTTCATCCGACCATTCCACATCGCCTGTATGAACATCCCAACGCCAGTACCCCATGTGTGCCATTTTTTGGGCTTCCCTGAGTTTGCTTTCACTTTCTTTCAATGCTTCTTCGGCCTGCTTGCGTTCGGTGATGTCAATAAAAGTTACGAGCATATTTTCATTGATAAAAGCGCCCGAGATAATGATTACGCGTTCACTACCATCCTTGCAAGTTACTTTGTATTCGTCGGATAAAATATCGGAACCTGTTTCGGCAGCATGCCGTGTGGCGATTTCCCATTTTTGAATAGCCCATTGACGATACGTTGCATCGGGATAAGCTTTTTCCCACCATTCTTTAATGGTTGGAACATCTTTTTCGGTGTAGCCAAAAATCGAAACAAAGCGTTCATTTCTAAAGATTATAATTCCTTCGTTGTTAGAATATGCCATAGGCATAGGTGCGCTTTCCAAAAGTTTACGGAATTTTTCTTCACTTTTGCGCAGGGCTTCTTCGGCCTTTTTACGGTCGGTAACATCCCTTATAATTCCTCTGTATGAACTTATTTCACCGGAGCTATCCCTTACAGGCACTAAAGAACAATGCGTAATCATGATCTCGTCGTTCTTTCGTTTAACGTTCACTTCATATTCGGCACCCCCTTGTGAATTAACCATTGACAGTATTCGCTGTCTGTCTTCCGGATTGGCATAAACATCCGTAGCTAAATCCAGTTTGCGTATTTCTTCGATGGTATCATATCCAAACATTGAAATACCCTTCTTATTCATATCAACAATTTTACCGGAAGGAGAAGTGATAAAGAGTCCGTCAAAAGATTCCTCAAAAATATTACGATATTTTTCTTCGCTCAGGCGCAAGGCTTCTTCGGCCTGCTTACGTTCGTTAAATTCAGACTGAAAGGTTTTGTTGGCAAGTTCCAGTTCCGCTGTCCGTTCTTTTACCCTGTGTTCCACTTCATCGTAAGCCTTTTGCAATTCATTTTGGGTATACAAAAGCTTATCCTTTTCTTTTTGCAGTTCTTTGTTTACCATCCGTAGCTGATTGGGGCTGGGGATGGCTAAGAGTTTGGGTAAGATCGGCCATACGGCTACAGCCGTTGCCACGGAAATAATGGCACAAATGGAATCCACGGTTGCCTGCCACCAGTCGACAGGCCACCACAAACCAATCACATGCATAATATGAGTTGTGCCACAGGCAAGGATAAACATCCCGAACAAGAAGATAACCCAGGTAAAGGGCATATCTTTACGTTTTCGCACAAAAACAATCAGGAAAAAGGGGATGGATGCATAAGCAACGGCGATCAGGGCATTGGCTATAGCCATCACCATCATTAAAAGAGGAGTCATCGTTCCGGCATTTGCTCCCTTTATTTCCATATTCCCGGGCATAAATACCATCGGAGCAATAATAAGAACCGCGAGGGCAACGGCAGGCGCAATAATACGGGGTAAGAGTTCCAGAGTTTGACGCAACAATGTTTTTTTCGGGGTGAACGTTTGCATTTTAAATGCCCGCAAACGAAGGCTGTTGGTTACCACAAAAATGGAACTGAACGCCATAGCTCCCGCCGCAAACATCGGACTTAGCAAACCATAGGCGGCAACGGGAATCAGCGCGACATTATAGAACAATGCCCAGATCAGGTTTTGAACTATGGTTTGGGAGGTGCCGCGCGACAAGGCAATGGCACGACCTATTCCGGCCAGTTCGCCGCTTATCAGCGTGATGCCGGCGGTTGCCATCGCTATATCGGTTCCTGTTCCGATGGCAATGCCCACATCGGCTTGCGCCAATGCCGGCGCATCATTGATGCCGTCGCCCACCATAGCGACCACAGGATGGGCATAGTTGCCCAACGTGCGGGAAGATTGTATTTCTTTTATTGCATCGGCCTTTCCGCCGGGCAAAACTTCTGCCACAACCTTTTCAATGCCAACCTGACGGGCAATGGCATCGGCGGTGCTTTGGTTGTCGCCGGTAATCATTACCACATCCAAGCCCAGTTGACGCAATTCGGCGATAGCTTCTTTTGCCCCGGGTTTTACCGTATCGGCAACGGCTAATAGTCCGATGGGAACAGCATTCTTGCTACCGTCAGCGGGACTTACAGCTACAATCATTACAGTTTTACCTTCGTTTTGCAGTCCTGTTATGTCCGTTTGAAGTGTTTCTATAACGATACCTTCATTCTGCATCATCCGCGGATTGCCAATAACAATGGCTTGATCATCTACCAAAGCCCGGATGCCAAAACCGCCAAACGCACGGAATTGTTTGGGTTCGGCAAGAGCCAATCCTTTGTCCTGAGCCGATTTCACGATGGCCCGTCCCAGCGGATGTTCCGAACCCCGTTCGGCGCTGGCAACTAAGTGAAGGATTTCATCGGCCGTATAATTTTGAAAAGGAATAATATCTGTTACCGAAGGCTCGCCGCGGGTGATGGTTCCGGTTTTATCGAGCACAACGATGTTCACCTTGCCGGCACGTTCCAGTGTTTCGCTGTTTTTGAAAAGAATGCCATTTTCGGCTCCTTTGGAAGTTCCCACCATGATGGCTGTCGGCGTCGCCAGTCCGATGGCACAGGGACAGGCAATAACGAGCACGGCAATGGCATTCATCATTGCTCCGGTCCAGTCGATCTGAGCAACAAACATCCAGCCAAGGAAGGTAAACAAGGCAATGCCAATGATGATGGGGACGAAATACTTCCCGATTTCATCGGTGAGTTTCTGGATAGGAGCTTTACTTCCCTGCGCTTCCTGCACAAGCCGTATAATCTGCGAAAGCGTAGTGTTTTTTCCAACCTTTGCCGCTTCAAATTTGATTAACCCTTCGCGGTTGATGGTTGCGCCTATCACCTCATCGCCGGGACCTTTGATCACGGGCATGGACTCGCCGGTGATCATGGATTCTTCAAATGCCGACCGTCCTTCGCTGATAATCCCGTCCACCGGAACTTTTTCGCCGGGTCGTACCACTACGGTATCGCCAACTTCCACCTGTTCGATGTTGATTTCTTTTTCCACGCCATCGCGAATCACTGTCGCCGTCCGGGCACGTAACCCCATCAAAGCTTTTAACGCCTGCGATGTTTTACCCTTGGCACGTGTTTCTAAGTATTTGCCAAGCCTGATCAGGGTGATGATGGCTGCCCCGGTTTCAAAATATACATTGGGACTGTTAATAATCCCAAGCGTAACGCAAAGGCTGGAAAAATAAGCAACCGACGAACCCAACATAATCAGCACATCCATATTGGCACTTCCAAAACGCAGACTCTTGTAAGCGCCCACGTAAAACTGCCAGCCAACAACAAACTGTACTACCGTCGCCGCAAAAAGCATGGCATACAAATCATGCCGGAAACCGACGATACCAAAATCGCGCGACATGCTGAAGATGATCAACGGAACGGTAAATATAAGTCCAATCCACAAAAGCTGCTTTTGTTTGCGAAGTTCTGAAGCACGGACTTTGGCCTCCACATCTTCCATTTCTTCGGTTTCGCCTGCCTGCACAATATCAAAGCCTGCTTTGCGGATGACAGCGGCAAGCTCGGCTATGCTTGTCATTCCAGAAATATATTCCAGCGTAGCCCGTTCGGTTCCATAGGCAACCCTTGCGGAAAGTACGCCATTCTGTTTAACGAGTATTTTCTCTAATTTTAAGGCATCGGTATGATCCTGCATTCCGGTGATGGGCAGTTCCGTTTTGCCGGTGGCAACGCCATAGCCCACCTGTTTTACGCTGGCAATGATGTCTTTTTCGCTGAGCTGCGCCGTGTCGAAAGCTACGGTAAGCTTTTCGCCGGCAAAGTCCACGTTGGCTTCTGCAACGCCGGGCTGTTTGCGCACATTCGTTTCCACGGTCAAAGCACAATTGCTGCACGACATCCCTGTAACCGGCACGGTAATTGTTTTTATATTGTTCATCTTATCTCCTCATCTTTTCTGCTATCAATCTTTGTTTATCTACTGAATAACAAACATCCCGCATATTCCTTTTGTTTACTGTTTTTCATCAATCTGGCAACAAATTTTTCTTCATCTTGCCGCTAATCCTGGCTTTCAGTACGCCTTTGTTAAGCATTATTAATGCTTATTTTTATTGCGTAAATGTACAAAATTCCATGGAAGTAAAATAATTTATTGCTGAGGTGAAACAATCCACCGTGGAGGTGAAACAATTCACCGTGGAGGTGGAATTTTCACCGTGGAGGTGAAACAATTCACCGTGGAGGTGGAATTTTCACTGTGGAGGTGGAACAATCCACCGTGGAGGTGAAACAATCCACTGTGGAGGTGGAATAATTCACCGTGGAGGTGAAACCGTTCACCGTGGAAGTGAAACCGTTCACCGTGGAGGTGGAATAGCCCACTATTACTAACTATGCCCGGAAGCGGTACGAGAATTTAATCAGGAAGATGTTTTTGGGAAATAACCTGAACACGTTGTTCATATCGGTATCGGGATAAAACCGGCCGTTGTCGAAACTATCGCTCCGGTTTTGCGACCAAACCAGGTAAATCGTTGAGCCGGGGATATATTCCCACCGCAAAACTAAGTTGGAAATGAAATCGAGGTATTTAAAATCGGGATTATCGAAACTGTAATCCATCGTTCCATCTTCATTTTCGTCAACATTAAAAACGTTATCATCGGCATTGTACGATAATTGCCGGTCGTTATACAACTGATAGCTTTTCCGATAGTTGTTATTCTTCGGATCGGTGATGTGTTTCAATGAAGTGTATTTTCCAGTGGCAATAAAAGGTTGTCCATAATATTGCAGGGTCAGATTAGGCGTAAGGCAATAGTCGAGGCGCAGGGACAGGCGCAATGTTTTTTGATCGATGGAACCCAGGATATACCGTTCGCTGGTTCCGAAATCTTCGGTATCAACATATTGAAGTCCGGATTTGTTGATGCTGAAATCAGGATTCACGGTGATGCTTAAGGCATCCCAGGGTTTATAGCTAAGGTCGAATCCATAATTGTAATTGGCTGTCCAGTCATCGAATCCATAGTAAGCAGAGGTGTAAATATCGGCAGTAAACTTTTTTCGCTGGTCGGTTGCCACCGAAAACCAATAGTTCCAGCCGCCGGGAATTTTCATCGCCGGGCCGCCTCTGAGCACAGAGTTGTCAATGTTATTTAAATCAACGTTTACTCCACAGTTAAAATACCAATAGTTTTTAAACTGGTTGGAAAAATTGACGTTTCCACCCTTGTAGGTGCTGTTCCCGCCAAAATCCCAGCCGGTCCACTGATTGAAGTTTACATTGATTTCGCGGAAAATGCTGAAGGGTTTCCAGTAATGGTAACCGACCCAGATTACCTGGAAAATATCGTCGGTACGGCGGAGATAACCAACATCGTTAAGCTCAAGACCGGGCGAACGCCAGTTGATCCAGGTCTGATATTTCCAATGGCCTTTGCCTAATTTACTGAAAGAAATGATTCCACCGTTTCCGGCAAGGCGGGTACGGTTGCTGTCGAGGCTGACATAATTAGCATCGGGTCGCTGGAAATAGCGTACCGACGAGCGTTGCAGGCGGGTAATCGCCGAACTGTCGCCCTGAACCAGGCTGAAAACAGCTTTAAGGCTAAGATTATACGTTTTATTTTTCCAGCTATGATCGAAGTCGAGTCCTCCGGTATAAGCCGATTGGGGAAGAAATTTGAAGTTGGGATCGTTCAGGTCGCGGTTGGTTGCGGTGAACATCCCGCCAATGCGGGTATTGCCTTTATCAATATCCTTTTGAAGACGGCCGACGAAATAATTGGTAAAAGGTTCCACCACTTCCGTGCTTTTTACATCTCCAAGGACGGCTTTTACCGTTTCCCGTTGGGTAACACTTTCGAGTATCCCAATGGACAATCCGTTTTTTGTTTTTCCACTTAATTTAAAGGCTCCAAGGATGGTTGTATTGTCCGGCGAATCAACATAATCGTAATCATCCATATCCCGCTGGTAATTGCGACCAATTCTCCGGGTATAAAAAAGATTGTCGAGCGAAAAGCCGTTGTTCCCCGGTGTAAGAGTAAAACTAAGGATATTCTTCCCTTCAATAAAGAAAGGGCGTTTTTCCTGGTAATAGGTTTCAAAGCCTGAGAGGTTTACTTCCGAAGGGTCGGCTTCCACCTGTCCGAAGTCGGGATTGACGCTGAAATCGAGGGTTAAATCGTTGGTAATACCTATTTTCCCATCCACGCCTGCCGATGCTTTTGTCTTTTCGGCTTTGCTGAAAGGATCTTCATTGTCCTTTTGATCGGTTTCATATTTTCCGACAAGGTAAGGCTGGATTTCGAATTGTTTTTTGGGTTTAATATCCCTGATTCCACGCAATTCGCCAGCAAGATGTGTCCAGCCTGTGGCGTCTTTGGGTATATGCTGCCACCACGAATATTCCTCTTTGCGATGCAGATACCTTCCGACCTGTAAGCCCCATACCTGTTCATTGGCTTTACTGAACCGGAGCTGGCTGAGCGGAATTTTCATCTCGGCACACCAACCCAGGCTGTCAACCGATGTTTTGACATACCAGATAGGATCAAACGTCATGTCTTCGTTATTGCCATCATCCGATATAAAACCGTCGTTTTTTACCCCCGAAGCGCTCACAAAAAAATCATAACAGGTAAGCTTGTCGCCATGGCTGTCGAATTGAATACCTACCATGTCGCCTTCGTTATTGTCGCGCCGGGATAAGCGGGTAACTATTTTATCGGGCAACGAATCGTAAGCTCGTATGGCTACATAAAGGTTGTTATCGTCGTATAAAATTTCAAAGGCGGTTTTTTGTGATGGAGCGGTATTTTCGTAAGGCTGGCGCTGAATAAAGCCATCTTCCCATTTTGCCTGTTTCCAGGCGTCGTCATCCAATCGCCCGTCAATTACCGGTAAAGTTCCGGTAATTCTTTGGGTATAATACGTTTTCTTTTCGGGAGGAGGATTTTGAGCAAATGCCAGTATATTAACACATAAAATAAAAATTATCAAAAAATTGGCATTCCTCATGAAATATAAATTTGTTTCACTATGACGGACAAAGTTACGTTTTGTTACCTCATGTTCTGCAATCGGGCAGAAATAAATCGGAGAAAATCTATCAAACGGAGAAATTTATCGGCAATTCTTTTAATTAATCAGCTAAAAGCCTTAAATCTATTTTTTCATCAATTATTTTAAAATGCTAATAATAAATGATATATGGAATAAACAATTAAAATTAACAATTATTTAATGGAAACATTTTTCACATCGATTGTTTCTTTCGTTTTAATGTTTACTTTTGCCAGCTCAAAAAAATAGAATGGACGAGAGATTTAAAAAGATACTTGCCGAATCGGCAAAACTTTTTCAGAAATGTGGGATACGAAGTGTGTCCATGGACGATATCTGTCGTGAAATGGGCATTTCAAAAAAAACCATGTATCAATATGTGGAAAGCAAAGCTGATCTTATTGTCAAGATTCTGGAACATGATCATGGGCAGCATGAAAAGGCAATGGATTATAAAAATAGAAACGATAATCTGAATGCCATTGATATTCTGCTCGAAGTAAGTAAGCATGTGTGCGAAGATATGCAAAAGTTTAACCCTTCGATCACTTTTGATCTGCAGAAATTTTATCCGGAAATCTTTAAAACGATGCTCGACAAAAAAAAGGCATTCATTTTTGAAAAGATAAAATGCAATATTGAACGGGGTATAGCCGAAGAAATTTATCGCCCCGACCTGGATGTAGACCTGGTTGCCCAATTGTATGTCCAGCGTTTGGTCGATTTCCACAACCCGGAATTCATCGCCTCCGGGAATCTCTCCTTTGAAAAAGTCTTTCGCGTGATGTTTGAAAATCATATACGTGGAATTTCCAACGCCAAAGGAGTAGAATACTTTGAAAAACAAAAGCAATTTTTAAACGACAATATTTAAATCATGAAGAACAAAATAATCGCTGTGTTAGTCTTAATTCTGCTTGCCACGCCATGGCTATCAGCACAGCAAATCAATGCTAAAGCTTTCAACCTGAAACAGGCGCAGGAATATGCCGTACAAAATTCGTACAAAATGCAGAATGCAGCCAAGGACATTAATATTGCCCGATTCAGGGTTTCGCAAACCACCGCTATCGGCTTACCGCAAATTAGTGGAAGCGCCAGTTATCAGCATTTTATTAATATTCCCACCCAGTTGATGCCCAACTTTCTTACACCTGCCGTAGAAGCGGTTCTGGTTCAGCATGGTTTGCTCAGCGCTGATTCGCTTACGGGTATGGGTAGCGATAAATTTAAAGTGCAATTCGGTTCCAAACACGCCGTTACGGCTGGTATTTCGGCGAGTCAGCTCATTTTTGATGGTTCGTATATCGTCGGACTACAGGCTGCCAAAATTTATGTTTCCCTTTCGACCAACAGTTTGAAAAAGACCGAACAGGATGTGCGCGAGGATGTAGCTCAAGCCTATTATCTGGTTTTGGTAGCTCAGGAAAACCGCAAAGTGCTGGCTGCAACCCTCGAAAATCTGAATAAAAACCTCGGCGAAATGAAGGAGATTTATAAAAACGGTTTTATCGAAAATACCGATGTGGACCAGGTTCAGTTGCTCGTTTCGTCGCTGAACAATACCCTTCTTACCGTTGATCAGCAGTTGGAATTGGCCAACAACATGCTTAAATATCAGATGGGTATGGATATCAATGAAAATATCACGCTTACCGATCCGCTCGACGTACTGCTGAACGATGCCATTGGTCAGAATCTGTTTACTAAAAGTTTTGACCCCGAACAGCACATCAGTCTGAAGTTGATGCACATTCAGCAGGATCTGTATAAGCTTAACCTGAAAAAGGATATGTACGCTTACCTGCCATCGCTGGCTGCCATTTATAGCTATCAGTACAATGCCCAGCGTAACACCTTCGATTTTACACATAAAGATAAAGATTGGTTTAAAACTTCCTTATGGGGATTGAATCTGAACATTCCGATCTGGAGTTCAGGAAACAGGAAATATCAGTATAAAATGGACAGGATAGAACTGGAAAAAAATACGGTGCTGATGGATCAGGTGAAACAGGGGCTGGAGCTTGAAGTGCAAAACCAGCGTTCAAATCTGCGTAGCTATACCAATCAATATGCTACCAATAAAGAAAATATGGATTTGGCTCAGCGCATTTATGATAAAAATGTTTTGAAATACAACGAAGGCGTTGGTTCCAGTTCCGATCTTACCCAGGCACATAATCAGTTACTTAATGCTCAGGGAACTTATTTTAATAGTATTCTTCAATTACTTAACGCCAAGTCGGCATTAAATAAAGCATTAAACAATTATTAATCAGTCAACAAAATAACACCACGAAAAAATATCAACATGAAATATCCATAATGGCAATGCTAATACAAACCAAAATGATATTTTATGGATATTCCATTTGACCAATAAATTATAAAATTAATAACAAATGAAAACCAAAATTCTATTTTTCAGCATCCTCGTAATGATAGCCGCTTGCAGCCGTCCCACCGACAAAAAACAAAAACTTGCAACGCTAAAACAGGAACACGATAAAATTGCCCAGCAGATTGCCACGCTTGAAGATGAAATTCGCAAGGAATCAGGAACTGCCGTAATGGGAGAAGTAAAAAATGTTGCCATTGCGGTCGTTCAACCTAAGGAATTCAACCATTATGTTGAAGTTCAGGGTAAACTTGACGGCGAAGAAAATGTTGCCGTTTCGCCTCAAACGGCTGGCGTAGTTACTTCTGTAAAAGTTAAAGAAGGCGACGTTGTAAAAAGAGGACAAGTACTTGCCGAAATGGATGCCCAGGTGATGCGCCAGGGAATCGAAGAACTGAAAACTCAACTCAGGTTTGCCACCGATGTTTATAACAAACAAAAAAACCTGTGGGACAAAAAAATTGGTTCCGAAATGCAGTTTCTGACGGCAAAAAACAATAAACAGGCACTCGAAGATAAGCTTGCTACGCTAAACGATCAGCTGGATATGACCCGAATTAAATCACCGATTAACGGAACCGTGGAAGAAATTCCGGTAAAAGTTGGTCAGTTGGCTTCACCCGGCGTTCCGGCATTCAGGGTAGTTAACCTTTCGAAGGTGAAAATTTCGGCCGAACTTGCCGAAGCCTATGCCCCAAAGGTAAGAACCGGGGATAAAGTGCTGATTTTTTTCCCTGATTTCAATAAAGAAATTCCGGCAAAAGTCAGTTTTGTAAGTAAATATATCAGTCCGGTCAACCGCACATTCATTGTGGAAGCCAGGTTAAATTCCGGAGAAATTACTTTTAAAGCCAACATGCTCGCCGTGCTTAAAATCAATGATTATTCGGCTAAAAATGCGATTACCATTCCTTTTAATCTGGTTCAGAAGTCCTTCGACAAACAATTTGTGTATGTGGTAAAGGATGTAAACGGAAAAAAATCAGCCGAGAAAAAAATCATAACCTTAGGATTAAATTACAATGGACAAACGGAGGTAACCGCCGGATTGTCGGCAGGCGATAATCTTATCACCTTTGGTTATCAGGATTTGAATGATGGACAATTAATTAAATTTTAAACGGGTTTCTAATGAAAAAGAACAAATTCAAAGAATTTTTCGCCACCAGTTGGGCAATTGATAGCCGTACAAGTGTTTATGTGATCACGGTATTTATCACGCTGCTGGGGCTATTCAGTTACCAGAGTTTGCCAAAGGAAACTTTTCCCGAAATTGTTATTCCTACCATGCTGGTAACTACCCCCTATCCGGGAACTTCGCCCGAAGATATGGAGAACCTTGTAACCCGTCCGCTGGAAAAGGAACTTAAAGCCCTAAGCGACGTAAAAAATATCACCAGCACCTCGGTGCAGGACTTTTCGACCATTGCCGTTGAATTCAATACCGGCATCGACAAAGCAGAAGCTAAACAAAGGGTAAAAGATGCTGTGGATAAAGCCAAAACCAATCTCCCCAACGATCTTCCTACCCAGCCTAACGTTATGGATATTGATCTTTCGGAAATTCCCATTGTATATCTGAATATCTCCGGTAATTATGATCTGGCACGTCTGAAAAAATTTGCCGAAGAGGCCCAGGATCGCATCGAAGAACTTCCTGAAATTACCCGCGTGGATATCGTCGGCGCCCTGGAACGCGAAATCCAGGTGAATGTGGATATGTACAAAATGCAGGCTGCCGGAGTTACGATGAGCGATCTGGAACGGGCAATAGCCAGTGAAAACGTTACTGTTTCGGCTGGTAATGTGCCAGTTGATGGAATGAAACGCTCGCTTCGTGTCCGCGGGCAGTTTACCGATCCCCGGCAGATAGAAAATATTGTGCTGCATTCTACCAGTGGCGCCATTGTTTATATTAAAGATGTAGCTCAGGTGGTAGATTCCTTTAAAGAACAGGAAAGTTTTGCCCGGTTAAACAACCAAAACGTAATTACACTCAACGTGGTGAAGAAAAGCGGTAAAAACCTTTTGGATGCCAGTGACAAGATTAAAAATATTGTGGATAATGATCTGCGAAACAAAGTATTTCCTCCCGATCTGAAGGTTACGCTTACCGGCGATCAGTCACGCTACACCCGCAGCACCCTCGAAGAACTCAACAACACCATTATCATCGGGTTTATTTTGGTTACCATTATCCTGATGTTTTTTATGGGATTTGGAAATGCCTTTTTTGTCGGGCTGTCGGTTCCGCTTTCCATCTTTATTGCCTATATGGTAATGCCAGGTATTGGCTTCACCATGAATATGATGGTGATGTTTTCGTTCATTTTTGCCTTGGGTATTATTGTGGACGATGCCATTGTGGTTATCGAAAACACCCACCGCATCCATCGATACGAAACCAATATTGTTAAAGCGGCCAAACAAGCGGCAGGAGAAGTATTTCTTCCCATCTTTTCGGGCACACTTACCACCCTTGCGCCATTCTTCCCACTGGCTTTCTGGCCTGGAATTGTTGGTAAGTTCATGTATTTCATGCCGGTTACCATTATCATTACTCTTTTCGCCTCACTCTTTGTAGCTTACATCATCAACCCTGTGTTTGCCGTAACGTTTATGAAACATGAATACGAAGATGTAAACCTGAAAGTGGAACGCAAACAAATTCTGACAAAAATGGTAATATTTATTGCCTCTGCACTGATATTCTATTTGTTAGGATGGGTAGGTATGGGTAACTTTATGATATTCGCATTGTTGCTTATCCTGTTCTATTATTACATTTTGCGCCGGGCTATTTATAATTTTCAAACAAAGCTTTGGCCAAGTATCATGCGAGGCTATGAAAAAACGCTCCGTTATTTTATGCGTGGTCGCCGTCCTTATCATTTGCTTTGGAGCATCATTGCTTTATTTTTCATCTCCTTTATTCTTGTTGGAATTAAATCACCCAAAGTACTTTTCTTCCCCGATAACCAGCCCAACGAATTTTTCGTTTACATAAAAATGCCTGTCGGAACCGATCAAAAGATTACAGATTCCATTACCAGCGTAGTTGAAAATAAGGTTTTTGGAGTGCTTGGTAAAAATAACCCCGTGGTCGAATCTGTCATCTCCAATGTTTCAGTAGGCGCCAGTTCCAATACTTTTGGCGGGAATCAGGCTCAGTCCAACCTGGGAAAGGTAACGGTAAACTTTGTTGAACACAAATATCGCCATGGCGTAAATACCAATCCGATTATGGACAAGGTTCGCGAAGCCGTTAAAGGCATACCCGGAGCCGAAATTATTGTTGAAAAAGAAAAAAATGGTCCTCCTACCGGGAAACCTATCAATATTGAAATTTCGGGTGAAAATCTGCCCATACTTGTTAATGATGCCAACCGATATAAAAATTATCTCGATTCGCTGCAAATACCCGGCGTGGAACGACTGAAGTCGGATTTTGAACTCAGCAAGCCTGAAATCATTATTGATATTGACCGGGAACGTGCTAACCGCGAAGGCATATCTACCGGACAAATTGCCTTGGAGGTACGTGCGGCTGTTTTCGGAAAGGAAGTTTCGAAATACAAGGAAAATGAAGATGAGTACGAAATCAATATCCGCTATGTCAAAGAGCAGCGCGAAAACATCAATCGTCTGCTCGATCTTAAAATTACCTACCGGGATATGAATACCGGTACTCTCCGCCAGATTCCGCTCTCGTCGGTTGCCCGGATAGATTATTCGAATACCTACGGAGGTATTAACCGTAAGGATATGAAGCGAATGATTACCCTTTCGTCCGAAGTGCTTTCGGGCTATACAGCCAACGAAGTGGTTGCCAATATTAAAAGGATTACCAAAAATTTTAAGAAGGACGATAATGTGCAAATCTCCTTTTCGGGCGGTGAACAGGAAAAACAGGATGAAACAACCAACTTCCTTGGAAAAGCCATGATGATTGCCATTGGCTTGATTTTCTTTATCCTGATAAGCCAGTTCAATTCCATCAGCAAAGCCTTCATTATTTTGAGCGAAGTCATTTTCAGTATCATCGGCGTTCTTTTTGGAATTGTGATCTTTGATATGAACATCACCATCATTATGACCGGAATGGGAATTGTAGCTCTGGCCGGTATTGTGGTTCGTAATGGAATTCTGTTGGTTGAGTTTACCGACGTTTTGAAAGCTAAAGGACTGAAAACGAGAGAAGCAATTATAGAAGCCGGAAAAACCCGTATCACTCCGGTAATTCTGACAGCCATGGCTTGTATCTCTGGTCTGGTTCCGCTTGCCGTAGGCTTCAACATCAACTTTGTTACCATGTTTACCAAGCTTAATCCCCAGATCTATTTCGGCGGTGATAATGTCGCTTTCTGGAGCCCGCTTTGCTGGACTATCATTTTCGGATTGAGTTTTGCTACTTTCCTGACGCTGGTATTTGTTCCGGCAATGTATTTTATTGCCTATGCCATGAAAACCAAACTTAAAAGAAGAAAGTCAAATAAATTATTTAAAAAAAGTCAGAAAAAATTAGTGGTAACAGATTAGTACTTAAAGTTTATACGGTTCATAAAGTTTATAAAGTTCATAAGGTTTGTAAAGTTTATAAAGTTGAGCGAAGTCCCGATATAGAATCGCTTAGGAGGAACGACTTAGCGATTCTGTATCGGGATAGGCAGTGGGCTGTAAGCAGAAAGTAGTAGACAGAAAGCAGTAGGCAGTTAGGTACTGATCCCGGAATACGGTTGCTGATTCATTTATTTCCTATGTGCTCTAATGTGCCTATTTGTGGTTAAAGGAGGAACGACTTAGCGATTCTTCATCGGGAAGCGAAGCGATTCGGGATTCATAAAGCATTTAACTGTAAAATCAAAAGAACATTACAAGCAAACGAAAAGCAAACTAAGAATTTAGGCACTTTAGTCGCTCCAAATTTTAGTTACTAAAGATAAGATTATTGAATAATTAACGTTAGCATTGTTGATGTTTTGACAAACAACGAATGATGGAACAGAAAAATAACAGATTAGCCGTTTATCTCCCGATAATTATTGCATTGGTACTTGTAGCCGGTATTTTCATTGGGCAGAAGTTGTCGCCCGGAGTCAGGCAACATGATAAAATTAACGATGTAATCAATTATGTGAAGCAGGATTACGTAGATACTGTTGGCGAGGAAAAACTCAAGGAAGCAGCCATTGAAGGCATGCTTCAAAGCCTCGACCCGCATTCGCAATACATCAGCGCTGCCGATTTTAAAGAAGCCAACGATCCTTTGCTTGGCAATTTTGAAGGCATAGGCGTGCAGTTTCGCATGGAAAAAGATACTATTTATGTAGTAAATACGGTTCCCGGTGGCCCGTCCGAAAAGTTGGGCATCCTTGGTGGCGACCGTATCATAAAAATAGATGGGAAAAAAGTTGCTGGGATCAAAATTTCCGACAAGGAAGTAATGAAACGCCTCAAGGGGAAAAGAAATACCAAGGTTAAAGTTAGCATTTTACGTCGCAACGTTGCCGGATTGATTGATTTTACCATCACCCGCGATGTAATCCCAACCTGGAGTATCGATGTGGCGTATATGCCAAAACCCACTGTAGGATACATCAAACTTAGCAAATTTTCGGCTACAACTTACAGTGAATTTGAAAAAGCGCTTAATCAGCTTAAATCGCAGGGAATGAAAAAACTCATTCTCGATTTGCGAGGTAATTCCGGTGGGTATTTAGATGCAGCCATCAAATTAGCTGATGAATTTTTGCCGGATAAAAAGCTGATTGTTTATACCGAAGGACAACGTCATCCCCGCGAAAATGCGTATGCTACCGATAAAGGGATGTTTGAAAACGGGGCTTTGACTGTACTTATTGACGAAGGCTCGGCTTCGGCAAGCGAAATCCTTGCTGGCGCTATTCAGGACAACGACCGCGGTACCATCATCGGACGTCGCTCGTTTGGAAAAGGTTTGGTTCAGGAACAACTCGATTTGTCCGACGGTTCTGCCGTTAGACTTACCATTGCCCGCTACCATACGCCTACCGGACGTTGCATTCAAAAACCATACAAAGACGGACTGGAACAATATTATAACGAATCGTATCAACGCTATCTCGACGGCGAAATGACCAATGCCGACAGTGTGAAACTTGACAAATCGCTAAAATATAAAACGCCAAAAGGCAAAACAGTGTATGGCGGTGGCGGCATTATGCCCGATGTATATGTTTCGCTCGAAAAAAATGACCGCAATTCATATTATAGTGCGCTGATGAACAAGGGACTTATTTATCAGTTTGCTTTCGATTATACCGACCGTAACCGGGGCGAACTCACAAAATATAAATCTTTTGAAGTGTTTGATAAAAACTTCCGGATTTCTCCGGCTATTTATTCCCAGTTTGAATCATTTGCAGCTAAAAAAGGCATCAAAAAAACTTCAGCAGTTAAAAATGATACGGATGAAAAAATTAAAAACCTGCTGAAATCACTTATTAGCCGCAACTTATTCGACGACAAAGGTTTTTATCCCATTTATCTGAAGACCGATCCCACATTTTTAAAGGCGCTGGAAGTTCTTAAATAATTTCTTCCGGCAAAGCCTTTTAATGGCAGGCTCCAGTTATTGGCAAAATGATTACTTTTGCAAACCAAACAAAAATCATAATAATACTATGTTTGAAAATCTGAGCGATAAACTCGACCGGGCATTTAAATTGCTGAAAGGACACGGGCACATTACCGAAATCAATGTAGCCGAAACCCTGAAAGATGTGCGTAAAGCCCTTTTGGATGCCGATGTCAGTTATAAAATAGCCAAACAATTTACTGAAGAAGTTAAAGAAACCGCCCTTGGACAAAATGTGCTCACGTCCATTTCGCCCGGACAGTTGATGGTAAAAATCGTCCACGACAAGCTCACCGAGCTGATGGGCGGTGAAAAAACAGACCTCAATCTGAAAGGTTCTCCGGCTATAATTCTCATTGCCGGGCTGCAAGGCTCGGGGAAAACTACTTTTGCTGCCAAACTTGCCCATTACCTGAAAACCAAAAAAGGGAAAAATCCTTTGCTGGTTGCCGGCGACGTTTACCGTCCCGCCGCTATCGAACAATTAAAAGTATTGGGCGAACAGGTGGGTGTGGAAGTTTATACCGAAGATGGCAGTAAAGAACCGGTAAAAATTGCCAAAAACGCCATTAATTTTGCTAAAGATAAAGGCTGGAATGTAGTCATCATTGATACTGCCGGACGTTTGGCTATCGACGAAGAAATGATGAACGAGATTGCCGCCATAAAAAAAGCGGTTAATCCTCAGGAAACCTTGTTTGTGGTAGATTCCATGACCGGTCAGGATGCTGTAAACACTGCCAAAACGTTCAACGACCGTTTGGATTACGACGGAGTGGTGCTTACCAAACTCGACGGCGATACCCGCGGTGGCGCTGCGCTTACCGTGAGAGCGGTGGTTAGCAAACCTATCAAATTTGTTGGTATAGGCGAAAAAATGGATGCTCTCGATGTATTCCATCCAAACCGTATGGCAGACCGCATCTTAGGCATGGGCGACATTGTTTCTTTGGTAGAAAAAGCCCAGGAACAATTTGATGAGGAAGAATCACGAAAACTCCAACGTAAAATTGCCAAAGATCAGTTCAACTTCAACGACTTTATCAGCCAGATAAAGCAAATAAAGAAAATGGGTAACGTCAAAGACCTCATGGGCATGATCCCCGGCATGGGTAAAGCATTGAAAGATGTGGAAATTGATGATAATTCTTTTAAAGGAATTGAAGCTATCATTTTTTCGATGACCCCTTACGAACGTGAAAATCCAGCGGTTATTAACGGTAACCGCCGAAAACGCATTGCTCTTGGTAGCGGAACAGATATTCAGGACGTGAACCGTTTGCTCAAACAATTTGATGAAACAAGAAAAATGATGAAGATGGTTGCCGGTGGCGGTCCGCGCAACATGATGAAAATGATGAGAAACGCTAAAAGAAAATAAATTCATGAAATATCCATAAGGACAATGTATAAACAACCCTAAAATGATATTTTATGGATATTCCATCTGACCAATAGATTAAAAATTAATAACACATGAAACTCATTGACGGTAAAAAAATCGCAGCCGAAATAAAATTTGAAATAGCAAAAGAAGTGGCTGAAATTATTGATCGTGGAGAAAAATCACCTCATCTGGCTGCCATTCTCGTTGGCGAAGACCCTCCAAGCCAAACGTATATTGCCAGCAAGGAAAAAGCCTGTCATGAGGTGGGAATCATTTCTTCGGTTTATCGCTTTGCCGAAACAGTTTCGGAAATCAAATTACTTGAAACTATTGATTTTTTGAATAATGACGAAGATGTGGACGGTTTCATCGTTCAATTGCCACTACCCAAGCATATTCAGGTTGATAAAATTATCCAGAGGATAAACCCAGCCAAAGATGTGGACGGTTTTCATCCGATAAACATCGGCAGAATGGTTTTAAATCTCCCGTCATACCTGTCGGCAACTCCTTATGGCATCATGCAGTTGATAGAACGTTACAACATCGAAACGGAAGGAAAGCATTGCGTGATTTTAGGAAGGAGCAATATTGTAGGCACACCAATGAGCATACTGATGGGACGTAAAAGCTATCCCGGTAATTGCACCGTTACCCTCTGCCACAGTAAAACCGAAAATCTGAAAGAAATTTGCCTCCAGGCCGATATACTGATTGCCGCCATTGGTCAAAAAGAATTTGTTACTGCCGATATGGTAAAACAGGGTGCAGTGGTAATTGATGTGGGTATGCACCGCATTCCTTCCACAGAAACCAAATCGGGTTACAAACTGACTGGTGATGTAAAATTTGATGAAGTTGCTCCCAAATGCAGTTATATCACTCCGGTTCCCGGAGGCGTCGGGTTGATGACAATTGTTTCCTTGCTGAAAAACACCATGAAAGCAGCTAAAAAGGAAATATTTTAATTTGAAACGAGCATATTCGCTAAACGCAAATACGGATGAAAATTCACAGCGAGTTCCATCCGACCTTAAAAAACAAATTATTTACGGATGAAATTTCAGAATTGGGTTTTGATTTCTGATACATCAGAAATTTAATTTCTTCAAAAATTGAACAACGAACTTTTAGATACCGGCAAACAACTTCCCCTGATGGAAGAATTCTATACCATACAGGGTGAAGGATTTCATGCCGGAAAACCTGCTTATTTTGTGAGAATCGGCGGTTGCGACGTGGGTTGCTACTGGTGCGACGTCAAAGAATCGTGGAATGCTGAAATTCATCCACTTACTTCTGCCGATGAAGTGGTGGAACATATTGCTCTTTGCCCTGCCAAAGCGGTGGTTGTTACCGGTGGTGAACCTCTGCTGTATAATCTTGATTATTTTTGTAATCAACTGAAAAAGCATGAAATAAAAACTTATCTCGAAACCTCTGGTTTTCATCCTCTCAGTGGTTCCTGGGATTGGATCTGCCTTTCGCCAAAAAAACAAAATCCTCCTCTACCTGAGATTTTCCGTAAAGCCAATGAGCTGAAGGTCATTATTTATGATGAAACCGATTTTGACTGGGCTGAAAAAAATGCCGCTCAGGTTTCGCCCGATTGTTTTCTTTGCCTTCAGCCCGAATGGAGCCGGCGCAACCAGATTATGCCTCTTATTGTTGATTTTGTGAAAGATCATCCCCGCTGGAACATCTCCCTGCAGATTCACAAGTATATGCGCATACCGTAAGGCATACCTGAAAAATTTCCGACGATTGGTCTTTTCATGGTTCTGCTATTTTTAGCTCTCCTTATCTTTTCAAAACAATTCTCCTTAAGCCTTGCCGTTATTTTCAATAAATAAGTATTTTTACTGTTTCAATCATACCATCATTCACAACAATGAACTTCCGGCAATTCATCGCTTTCGTTTTTTTGATTTTAACTTTCAATTGCTTTGCGCAGAAAGAAGTGAAATTAACTACCGACTCCAAGCAGGCTGCCGGATTTTATAAAGATGCAGAAAAATATTTAAAATCATCTGATTATCCTTCGGCTGAAAAAGAATTAAAAAAAGCGCTCCGGGCCGATCCCCGCTTTGTAGAAGCCTATATTATGCTCGGCGAACTTTATTCCGAAACAACTGGTTTAAAGGCTGAAAATGCAACCCAGGCTATCAGCAATTACCGTCGTGCTACCGAACTTGCTCCTGAATTTTATCCACCCGTTTATTTTAAACTTGCCCAAATGGAATTTTTAACAGGCGATTACGGCCGGGCCAAAATTCATTATACCAGATATTTAAAATATAATGGCTTAAGTCCTGAAAACAAAACAATTTCCGAAAAAAGGCTCAAGGATTGTAATTTTGCCATTAAAGCCATAGCTAATCCGGTACCATTTAAACCGGTTAACTTAAATGATAGCGTCAATTCGCCAGCCGACGAATATATCAGCGCCATCACAGCCGACGAACAAACCATGTTGCTTACCGTCAGAAAATATCAACCGAAAAGTCCAGATAAGATTACAGGTGAAGACTTATGTCTTACCGAAAATAAAGGTGGCTTCTGGACCAAACCAAAAAAAATTTCCCTTTCGGAAAATAGTGAAGGCGAAGGCGCTGCCTGCCTTTCGCCCGACGGACAATATATTTATTTCACCTCATGCTACAACGAGGAAGGCTACGGAAGTTGCGATATTTACATGGCCAATCGTCAGGGCGATCATTGGAGCAAACCCGTTAATCTTGGTTCGAATGTCAATTCTTCCAAATGGGAATCACAACCTTCGGTCTCGTCGGATGGCAATACCTTGTATTTTGCAAGCAACCGGGCCGGAGGATTTGGAAACTCAGACCTCTGGATGAGCCAGCGGCAATCCGACGGAAGCTGGGGAAAAGCTGTAAACCTCGGTAATGTGATCAACACTCCAGAAGATGAAATGTCGCCGTTTATTCATCCTGATAATCAAACGCTTTATTTTTCATCCAGGGGACATACCGGTATGGGCGGAATGGATATATTCATATCGCGAAAGGATAGCCTCGGACATTGGCAAACGCCGGTAAATCTTGGCTATCCCATCAATACGGCAGGCAACGAAATCAATCTTATTGTGAATGCTGCTGGTGATTATGCCTATGCCTCTTCAGATAAAAACGGAGGCAAAGGCCGTTACGATATCTATCGCTTTGAACTTTATCGCGAAGCCCGGCCGGCCATGGTTACCTATTTCAAAGGAAAAGTCTTCGACAGCAAAACCTTTCGTCCACTGCAAGCCCGGTTCGAACTTATTGATTTATCGAGTGGAAAAACGATTATTGAATCCTTTTCCGAATCCGAAACCGGCTTATTCCTGGTATGCCTGCCTACGGGTAAAAACTATGCACTGAATGTTTCAAAAAAAGGCTATTTGTTTTATTCCGAAACATTTGCCTTTCAGTCGGATGCTTCCAATCGCCAGCCTCAAATCAAAGACATTCCACTTCAACCGATTGCTCTGGGCGAAACGGTTATCCTGAAAAATATTTTTTTTGATACCGATAGCTACCTCCTGAAACCGGAATCGAAAATTGAACTTGACAAACTCACTAAATTATTGGTAGACAATAAAAACATGAAAATTGAAATCGACGGACATACCGATAATGTCGGAAGCGATAGCTACAATCTGCAACTTTCGCAAAACAGGGCAAAATCGGTTTATGATTATCTTATTTCGTCCGGAATTTCCGACAACAGATTGTCATTTAAAGGTTTTGGCAAAACCCTTCCCATAGCCTCCAATGAGAATGAGCAGGGTCGCTCTGCCAACCGCCGCACGGAATTCAAAGTTATCGAAAATTAAAATTTGTAATTGGTAAATTAAAATTTGTAATTTCGTCCCGGATAGTAATTGAATAAGCCAAAGCTTTCAATAAGGTATAAAATGCCGGAGGATTTTATTTCACCAGATTCTATTTTCCACAGATTGCCTGTGGGTGTTTATCGTATTTCTGCCGATGGTAAAATTTTAATGGCCAATCCGTTTTTAGTTTCCATGCTGGGTTTTTCATCATTTGATGAATTGAAAAACAGGAATATAGAAAAAGTAATTTTTCAAGATCAGGCTGAGCGTTTGAAGTTAAAAAAACGTATCGAAAAAGAAGGCGAGATAACCGGCTTTAAATCGGTGTGGTTGCGTAAAAATCATACAATGGTTCATGTATCAGAATTTGCAAGGGCGGTACGCAACGCTAAGGGTAAAATAATGTATTATGAAGGTATTGTTGAGGATATTACACAACCTAAGTTTGATTCTGCCGACATTGAAAATTATAAATTATCCCTCGAAAAAATAGTAAAAGAGCGTACCGATGATCTGAGAAAAACAAATCTTTTATTGAAACAGGAAATTCGTCTGCGAAAAAAAACGGAGGAAAAATTAACAAAAGATTTTCTTCAATATCAGGCTTTGGTTGAAAATACCAGCGATTGGATTTGGGAAATAAACAAAGATGGATTGTATACTTTTTCCAGCCCAAACATTGAAGAAATATTGGGATATCATCCGCAGGAAATTCTTGGCAAAACACCTTTCGATTTTATAATTCCTGAAGAAAAAACACGCATTCAGCAGTATTTCAATAATGTAGCAGAAGCAAGCATTTCATTCAAAAACTTGTTTAACACGCTTGTGCATAGAAACGGAAAACTTGTCTTTATGGAAACTTCCGGCGTTCCGTTTTTTGATACAGACGGAAACCTAATGGGATACCGTGGCATTGACAGGGATATTACCGAACACCACCTTGCCTTACGAGCCCTGAAAAAAACCGAGCAAAAGTTGTCGCAGCATATCAAACTAATGCCTATAGGGTATATCGAATGGGATTTAAATAAAGAAGTCATAGACTGGAATCCGGTGGCTTCAAAAATTTTCGGTTATTCCAAAACCGAAGCTCTCCGTGAAAAAATATTCGATAAAATCATACTCAATGATGTTTTTTCGGAATTCGATTCTATCTGGAAACGAATAATTTCCGGTGAAGGACCGCTTCACGGTATCATTAAAAACCGCACCAAAAACGGACTCACCATTACCTGCGAATGGTTTCTCACTACCATCAGGGAACCAGGTGGAAAAATTCTTGCCATTATCACATTGGTCAATGAAATTACCAACCACGAAAAAACCCCTGCAAACTAATTTTTGGTTATTTCATTGAAATAATACATTAAACCTTTACTCTTCCATATTTGTTTACTATCTTTGCACACACTTTTCTTCTTTTAATTCAGAAATGATAAATATTACATTACCAGACAATTCGATACGCCAATACGAGAGCGGAATTACGCCACTCGATATTGCTAAGAGTATCAGCGAAGGGCTTGCCCGTAACGTACTTTCGGCAAAAGTAAACGGAGAACTATGGGACGCAACCCGCCCTATCCATCATGATGCCCTGCTTAAACTCCTGACTTGGAACGACGATGAAGGAAAAGCCACCATGTGGCATTCCTCTGCTCATCTTATGGCAGAAGCGATAGAATATTTCTATCCCGGGGTGAAATTTGGTATAGGACCTCATATTGATAACGGTTTTTATTATGATATTGACCTTGGCGAACAAACTATTTCTGCCGACGATTTGCCTAAAATTGAAGAAAAAATACTGGAACTTGCACGCCAAAAACAATTGTTTATCCGCAAGGAAGTTTCAAAAACTGAAGCTATCAGTTATTTTACCAATAAAGGCGACGAATATAAACTGGAATTGCTTAACGATTTAACCGACGGACAAATAACCTTTTATGAATCAGGAAATTTTGTTGATCTATGTCGTGGACCACACATCCCGGATACCAGCCCGATAAAAGCTGTTAAATTGCTCAATATTGCCGGAGCTTACTGGAGAGGTGACGAAAAACGTAAGCAAATGACCCGCATTTACGGAATTTCCTTCCCCAAACAAAAGGAATTATCCGAATATCTTGTTCTGCTTGAAGAAGCCAAAAAACGAGATCACCGTAAATTAGGTAAAGAACTGGAATTGTTTACTTTTTCTGCAAAAGTTGGCCTTGGACTTCCGCTTTGGCTTCCTAAAGGAACAGCCCTTCGCGAACGTCTCGAAACTTTTCTGAAAAAAGATCAGAAAAAAGCAGGTTATGTGCAAGTGATGACTCCTCATATCGCAAATAAAGAGTTATACATCACTTCAGGGCACTATGCAAAATATGGCAAAGATTCGTTTCAGCCTATTTCTACTCCCGTGGAAGGCGAACAATTCATGCTTAAACCGATGAATTGCCCACACCATTGCGAAATATACAGCTGGAAACCGCGCTCATACAAAGATCTTCCGGTTCGTATAGCCGAATTCGGAACGGTATATCGCTACGAACAGAGCGGCGAATTACATGGTTTGACACGTGTAAGAGGTTTTACGCAGGACGATGCTCATATCTTTTGCCGCCCCGACCAGGTGAAAGACGAATTCATAGGTGTTCTTAACATTGTGAAGCATATCTTTCGCGCGCTCGATTTTAAGGAATTTACCACCCAGATTTCCCTTCGCGATCCTAACAACCGTGAAAAATATATTGGTTCCGACGAAAACTGGGAAAAAGCAGAAAGTGCCATTCTGGAAGTTGCAAAAGAACAAGAACTTCAAAATGTGGTTATTGAATACGGCGAAGCCGCTTTTTACGGACCAAAAATGGATTTCATGGTAAAAGATGCCCTTGGTCGTAAATGGCAGCTTGGTACGATACAGGTTGACTACAACCTGCCCGAACGCTTTGAATTGGAATATACCGGAAGCGATAATCAAAAACACCGTCCGGTGATGATACACCGCGCACCATTTGGCTCCATGGAACGTTTCGTTGCCGTTCTTCTGGAACATTGCGCCGGCAAATTCCCGCTCTGGTTAACCCCGGAACAGGCAATCGTACTACCAATCAGCGAAAAATATCATGATTATGCAAAAAAAGTTTTAGATCTGCTAAATAATTACGATATTCGCGCCCAAATTGACGAACGTAACGAAAAGACCGGTAAAAAAATTCGCGACGCCGAATTGCAGAAAATTCCCTATATGCTTATTGTAGGTGAAAAAGAAGAAGCCGAGAATACCGTTTCCGTTCGTAAACAAAGCGAAGGCGACCAGGGAGCGTGCAGTGTTGAAGCATTTGCTGCAACCATAAATGATGAAATTAAAAAATTACTTGAAGAATAATTTCTTCGGGATAACTATATTACGAACTAAAAGGAAGGAGATTAAATAATAGCAACAACAGTTTATACCCCTAGAACATATCATAGGGGTCCTCAAAAAAAAGAAGATCTTCATTGTATTAATGAGAAAATAAAATGGCCGGTTGTACGGGTTGTAGGCGAAAATATAGAACCTGGAATTTACAACATCAAGGAAGCGTTAGAGATAGCACACAATCTCGAACTCGACTTGGTCGAAATTTCACCTAGTGCAAATCCTCCCGTTTGTAAAGTAATTGATTATAAAAAATTCCTTTACGAACAAAAACGCAAGCAGAAGGAAATAAAGGCAAAATCTGCCAAAATTATTGTCAAGGAAATACGGCTTGGGCCTAATACCGATGACCATGATTTTAATTTTAAACTGCGACATGCACAGAATTTTCTTCAGGAAGGGGCCAAAGTTAAAGTTGAAGTTTTTTTTAAAGGACGTTCCATTGTATACAAGGAAAAAGGTGAAATTCTTTTACTGAAATTTGCCCAGGATCTGGCCGAATTTGGTAAAGTGGAAAGCCTGCCAAAACTTGAGGGTAAACGCATGATTATGATATTAACTCCAAAAAAATAGTTTTTTACTAATTTAATATAAACCAAATAAATTTTTTGTAATGCCTAAGATGAAGTCGAAATCTGCTGCCAAAAAAAGGTTCTCCTTTACCGGCACAGGTAAAGTCAAAAGAAAGCATGCTTACAAAAGTCATATTCTGACTAAAAAAACAACCAAACGGAAACGTAATTTAACGTACTCCGCTATTGTTGATAAAGCAGATGTGAATACCGTAAGACAATTGCTTGCCAAGTAAATAATAAATTATTAATCTTGCTTTCAGCCGGAAAGTATCCCGAAAAGGGGTCGCTGAAGTAACAAAAATGTAAAAAAATGCCAAGAAGTGTAAATGCAGTCGCCTCGCGACAAAGAAGGAAAAAACTCCTGAAACAGGTCAAAGGACAGTTCGGGAGAAGGAAAAATGTATGGACGGTAGCTAAAAATGCATACGAAAAAGGACAACAATATGCATACCGTGACCGTAGAGCTAAAAAACGTACTTTCCGCGGATTATGGATTACCCGCATCAACGCCGGTGTCCGTCAGTTCGGAATGTCGTATTCGGTTTTCATTGGTAAACTAAATGAAAAGAACATTAAACTCGACCGTAAGGTTTTAGCAGATCTTGCAATGAATAATCCAGTTGCTTTCCAAGCTATTGTAGAGGCTGTAAAAGACTAAATTCGAATTCATTCAAAACAATATAAGCCATTCCTTTGGAGTGGCTTTTTTTATTTATAGCTGAAAAAGAACCGCGCATAAATATAAGCCACCGATTCATCCACCACTTCCCTTACGCCATCGCTGTACCTCCACCATCGTTCGGGCCGGTATGAATTTTTATTCGTCCGTATGACTCCAACCTGGTATTGTTTGCCAAAAGTATGTTGAAACAACATCCAGCTTCGCCTGGCATGGCAACCAAACGAATAAAGATTGATGGTACGATATGGGATTTTTAAGGAGTCGATATAATGCTTTACCGCAATAGCCCCGGCATGGGTGCGGTCGCGTTGCTCGTATGGTGCGGGTGCGGCAGCCACTTTTGTACTATCCAATCCCAATTTTAGTAACGTAACACGTCCGGCATCGGCGGTTGACCCAAAGCGGCTGTAATAAAAACCAAAATCCACCGGATTGCCCGATACAATAATCATCTTGTAGTGTCCATGACGATATTCTTTCAGTACATCTTTCATGGCATAATCGGGCAGATAGCCTTCTACGATTAAAATATCGGCTTTTACCGGAGCATTTTTCGACAAAAAAGGATGTATCGTTTTAATAAATAAAATAAAGAAAAATATCAGTATAAAAAACAGAAGGCCTCTTCCGTAAATGGTAAGCCCCCAGTGCAAACGACGATTTGCCAATTGTATCTTTTTCATCCGAAATGTTAAAAAAAACAAACCTACAAAATATTTCTGAAACCGTTGCAAAAGTCAGGTTTTATTCATTTTCCCGGCTTTAAAAATACCGTATGATGAAATAAGTAATAGAAACTATAAATTGTCGTATAATTAAATTTGAAAACCTTAAAAATAGAACACGGATTTTTGCTGAAAATAGCGGATTAAAAACGGATTTTAATTCCGACAAGTCGGAATGATTTTCAGACATATCCGTTCTAATTATTCATGCTTGCATGAATAAATTCAGCGTTAAATCTGTTTGTATTATAATCAGTGTTTATCTGTTTTTTTCCGTGGAATCCGCGTCCTATTCTTTTTTGATATACGACATTCTTCTTGTCCAATTACTTAATTTACTGTTAAACAAATTGAAGCCTGAAAAAAGTTTTACTCAGGATTTGCTGAAAAACTTCTTTAAACCACGCAGTGGTTAAATATGATTAGCCCCGAATGCAATTCGGGGTAAAAAGTTCTGCGAACCAAGAACCCCGGCAGGGGTTCAATATGGCTATCATTGAACCCTTTCCGGGTTCCTGACAATAAAATTGACTCATACCCCGAATTGCATTCGGGGCTATTCAAATTAAATCCTTTCGGATTTTATAAATAACAAAGTATTCGGATAAAGTTTTACAAGTGCACAGATATTGTATAATGAATCCAGTTTTCCTTGTATTTCTTTAACAAAAAAAATTATTAATCCGATAAAAAACATAATATTATAGCTTTTTCAGCAAAACTTACTTATTAGTTTCCGGTATTCGCAATTCCCCGGTGGATTTTTTATCTCCACCACGAAAGAATCCATCTTTTCAATGGAATAATCCACCAAAACGGTGAGTTGATCCACCAAAACAGTGAATTGATCCACTGAAACGGTGAGTTAATCCACTAAATCGGTGGGTTGATTCACCAAAACGGTGGGTGAATCCACCGAAACGGTGAAAATTCCACCAAAACGGTGGGTTGATCCACTAAAACGGTGAGTTAATCCACCGAAACGGTGAGTTGATCCACTAAAACGGTGAAAATTTCACTGAAATGGTGCGTTAACCCACCAAAACGGTGAAATTTTAATATTGCATCTCCCACCTTCAATCTGTGTTGGAACAAAAATGCGAAAAGGTTTCCATCACTTTGTCCACGTATGATTTGGATACAGGAATATCAATAAGTTCGGGAGCATCCAGTTCGAGGAGTAAACCGTCCTTTTCCTTGCGCAGAAGTTTGGCTTTTTCAAAATTGATGATGTAGGAACGATGGCAGCGAATAATTACCGGATTCCCCTTAAAAAGCTCTTCCATCGTTTTTAACGTGTTACGCAACAGAAAATGTAATACTTTTCCTTTATTCAGATAATAAATGGAGACGTAGTTATCTGCCGATTCAAGGTAAAGCAGATCGTTGGATTTTAATGAGAAGCGCAGTATGCCTTTTTCATCATGAAAAGGAATCATGTTTTTGGAAGTGTCGGGAGTGCTTTGTTCGTGAGTCAGGTCATCAATTTTTTGTTTCTTTTCCTTCCACGAGAAATAAAGCCAGCTTGCCGAATAAGGGAGCAACAGAATGAGAGCCGTGTTTTGAACAGTTATTTTAAAGCATTCGGGCAACGAGCGCGGATCGTTCAAAAAGATATTTTCGAACAACACATAAAAAAGAGCCATTGACAACACTTCAGCAAAAACCCAGACCAGATAATGCCAAAGCTGCAACTGAACCTTGTGCGATAAATGATACATGATGATGCGGCTTACCACCACTACCAGCACTCCGGTTAATGTTACCAGGCTTGAATATACCAGCAGTTGCCACTTGGTAACTTTATACCACGACTGCAAATCGAAAGGCGCATACATATTAATAAATAACAAGGCAAAAGCGGCTGTAAATATAATTAGCCTAACGATATTGCTTTTGGCAAGAAGGTATGCGGGTACAGGCTGATGAATATCGAACATAACTTACCTTGTTTTCTGATGGACAAAAATACATTTTTTATCCCAAACCACCTACTTTTTATGGTAACGCTATACTTTCGTCCGGATGGTTTTTATCCCGCTATTTCCTTTTTCGTCCCATTATTTTCCTTTTCGTCCCATCACTTCCAGTGATATCCCTTTTAGTTGTGAGGATGAAATGGCTGTATTTTCTTTGCATTTTAAAATTCAGTTATCAATGCTTTTCACAGAAATGTACACCGGATTGAAATCGCTTTTCAACCTCGAAAGAAACAGGATAGACATCCCTTTTTCGGATATCAGCATCCGGATGCAGGAATTTTCCTCTTCTGATGATTTTGCATCTTTGGATAGCAAAGCGGCTATTCCCGTTTATTATCCTTCGCCCGACAACGAGGTGAGCGAAAACTGCCGTTTCACCTACCCGGTGTTCGTAAAGGGAAATTTGGAAAAATATAATAATCCCATACTTTTGCTGCACGGATTAAATGAACGAAGCTGGTTCAAATATCTTCCCTGGGCTTATTACCTTGCCGAAAACACCGGCAGGCCGGTCATTCTTTTTCCGATAGCTTTCCATATCAACCGCTCGCCGCTCGACTGGGCTAATCCAAGGGCAATGCTTCCCCTGCTTAACTTTCGCAAAAAGAGCCTGCCAACAGCTGATTCCACCTCTTTTGTAAATGTTGCGTTAAGCGAAAGACTTTCGGACGATCCCCTGCGATTCTTTACTTCCGGCAGACAGAGCGCTTACGACATTGTGCGGTTGGTCCGGCAGATACATGATGGCGAACATCCTTTATTTGAAAAGGGTAGTCAAACCGACATCTTTGCTTATTCCATCGGGGCTTTCCTTTCCGAAATCATTATGCTGGCAAATCCTGACGGGTTATTTTCCGAAACAAGACTATTTATGTTCTGCGGAGGTTCGGTTTTCAGCGCCATGAATGGTGTTTCCAAACTTATTATGGATAAAAAAGCTTTCGATGGTATCTATAAGTTTTATATGCACGATATTGACCAGGAAATAGGACACAAAGGGCCTTTATCTGATTATTTAAAATCTAATTCCTTAGGTTATAGTTTTCATTCTATGATTGATTTTAAAAATCACCAGAGTTTCCGGGATCAACGTTTTCGGGAAATGCGTAAACGAATATCAGCCATCACGCTTAAAAACGATAAAGTGATTCCCGCTAAGGATACTTTTTATACTCTTGACGGAAATGCCGAAATGTTTGATTTTCCTTATGAATATACCCACGAAACGCCCTTTCCTGTTACCAACCAGACGCTGATTCCGTTAGTTGACAAAGCATTTGAAAGTGTTTTCAGCCGGGCGGCAAAATTTCTCTGCTGACAGAATTTTCCTTGCGGAAGTTTATTGTGGCGGAGGTCCGTTTCCATCCATTGGAGGAGGAGGCGGTGGAGTAGATCCATCCATTTTTCCGCGAGGAGGCCCTTCCCTCAGGTCGGGTCTGTCGCCGTGATGGTCGCGACGCATTTCAGGAACGGCTCCTTTGCTGAAGCTAAAGGTAAACGTAAGCATAAAATATTGTTTCAGCGTATTGACTTTGGAATCCTGAATATACGTTTCGGAATAGGTACGGCTTACGTTGGTATTCTGATCAAGTATGTCGTAAACGCTAAGCCTGAGTTCCCCTTTCTGATTTTTCAAAAACTTCTTTCCCACGCCCGCATTCCAAAGCACATAATTGGTATTATAACCGCCGGATAGTCCATTGTAGAATTGTCCGGTAACATCATTCTGAACAAAGAATCCATTCCAGATAATCCAGTTGAAACGGCAACCTGCCGATTGATTCCAGTAATGGCTGTTGTTTTGCGTTTGCAGCGAGTTGAACCCTTCGTAATAATTTGCATTGTACGAAAGTGTAAAATCGACATTCTGACTGATGTTGCTGCTAAGGGTCAATCCGCCATTATAATTATAGGCGGTCGAAATATTGGATTTCCCGTTGATGATACCCGGCGATTGTGTATACGTAAAACCTCCGGTTATATTCAGGCTGCTTTTAATAAAGTTGATGGGAAACCCGTAGGTCATCATTGAACGGAGATTCCATGAATGATCCAGGTTTACGGGGCGCGTAAGCTGGGCTCCTTTTTGCAGGGCAATATTCCCGATCAGTGTATCGTGGGTGGCAATGTAGGTTGCATCGCTTATGTTGTTCTGCTTGTATCCGGCATAAAGAAACAGGAAATAATTCCTTGATTTCTGCATGTTGGCAAAGGAATAATTGGCCATAAGCGTATGACTGTATTCCTGCTTTAATTCAGGATTACCCGTGGTAAGCAACAACAGGTTGCTGTTATCCACCACATTCTGCAACTGCGACACCGAAGGAATATTGGTAGACGTGCGGTACATTATCCGTAAATTATTTTTCTGCGAAAACTTATAATTAAAAATCAACGAGGGAAGAATATTATCAAACGTTTTGTTGACCGTGGAATGCAGCGGAAAAACCTGTTTGCCGTCCAGCTCTGTTTCCTGAAAACCGATGTTGGTAATAAGGTTGTATTTATCGCCTTTCAGCCGGTAGCCTATTCCTCCGCGATGGGTAAGATAATTGTTTTGATAATTGTTGGTTAGCATAGTATCCAGCACTTCAGTCCCTGCCAGGGAGTCGATGGAGTAGGTTTTCTTATTTGTGTTATTGGAGTTGTAGGAGATATTATAGTTAAGTTGTATCAGTCCGTTTTTCAGGAAAGGTTCGGTATAGACAAGGTTGGACGAAAGAGTGTTTCCGTCGTTGTTCGAGCTGGAGCGTTGATGAATGATGGTATTCCCCGAGCCGGTAATTGTGCTTCCGTTCTGAGTGGTTTTAGGATCTTTTTCATTGCCCGAAGCGCTGAGACCAATGGAAAAAGTACGTCCTTTTTTCCCGAATTTATGACGGTACATCAGGTCGCTGCCATAATTATATCCAAAAGATTTGGTGGTAGTAACCGTATTCGACTGGTTTAGGATTTCGCCTCCGGCTAAGGTATTTGAACCGGAAAGGATGTTGGATGAACTGTTATCCTGCAGATTCAGTCGCGGCATAAACATGATGGTGTTGGATGAATCAATGGTATATTCTATCCGCATATCGAAACGGTGGTTGGAATTATTGTTGTGATACTTACTGTTTTCGATGTAATACTGGCTGGAATCGGCCGAAAGCAGGTATTGCCGGTTCAAAAGCTGGTTGGTATTGTTTTTACTGCTGTTGAAAAAGTAGCTGCCCGAAACATTTATCTTTTTTCCCCAGTTATCGCTGTAGTTGATACCGATGGAATTATTGGAAGTGATACCATTCTGTTGTCCGATGAAGCTTGGCATTCCGGCACCTCCTCTTGAGTTCCGGCCACCCATTCCTATCTGCGGGGGACCGTTCATGGCTCCGAGAAAATCCTGAGTAGCAAAATTCTGCTGATTCACATTATTGCTCAGGCCAAGAATGGTTATCCGGCGGTCGCCATTGAACCAGTTATAATTTCCGCCAACATTATATTTGTCGTCGTAGCTGTGTCCGGCAAAGAATTTACCAAACATCCCGTTCCGGCGGTCTTTTTTGGTGATGAAGTTTAAGGCTTTCGACGATTGTCCGTCGTCGAAACCGGTAAGTTCAGCCTGGTCGCTGAGCTTGTTAAATATCTGAACTTTATCAATGATGTCTGCCGGAAGGTTTTTCATGGCTACCGTAGGGTCGTCGCCGAAAAAGTTCTTCCCGTCCACATAAACTTTTTTAACCTCTTCGCCATGGGCTTTCACCGTTCCGTTTTCCACGGTAATGCCCGGCATTTTCTTCACCAGGTCTTCGGCCACGGCGTCGGGGTTGGTTTTAAAAGCATTGGCGTTTAGTTCGGTGGTGTCGCCTTTTTGTTGTGCTGCCGGTATCTGGCCTGTAACTTCTATTCCTTTGATCGATTTTACCTGTTCGCTCATCAGCAGCAAACCTATATTTTCTGTTCTGGTTTTGATGAGCACTGTCCGGCTAATTTCGTTATAGCCGATTAACGTCGCCTTCAATTCATAGCTTTTCTGCAACGTAAGTCCGGTAACTGTAAAGTTACCATTGTTATCGCTTACGGCAAAATGTTTATCTGTCTTGTCGGAAATATTAGTCAGCACGATATCCACTCCCGCCATGAGGTTGGTTGTCTTTTTATCGGCTATCTTACCTCCAAGCCGGGCGTTCTGCGCCTGGATAAAGCTGAACGAAAAAGTTGTTTGGATGAACAGGAGAAAAACGAAAAAGTAAATTTTTTTCAAGGGTATGAGTTTACTATTTATTACGCTTGGGACTACTCCGAAAAATCAAAATGTCGCCACCAAAACACTGAAAAACATCATTTCGCTACTGATTAACTACTGATAATAGCTTTTGATGTGTGTTGGCGTTTTAGTATTTGTGTGGCATTGCCGGCTATTTTGATTTCCGGAGCGGCTCAATCTTTATATTTATTTAATGAAAAGTTGTTGTTTTGACACCATTTACTCCCGAAACTTGCTCAGGTTTTTAATTAGCTGACGATTTTTTTAACCAAATCCATAATTAAGTAATTGGGCAAGTAAAATGTCGTGTATTAAAAAAGAATAGGACGCGGATTTCACGGAAAAAAACAGATAAACGCTGATCATAATACAAACAGATTTAACGCTGATTTTATTCATGCAGGCATGAATAATAAGAACGGATAGCCCAGAAAATCATTCGGACAAGATGAAATCAAAATCCGTTTTTAATCTGTTATTTTCAGCAAAAATCCGGTGCGCCACGAGGCGTGCGTATAAATAAAAGCAAATACCTATAAGAATGAAAGAGTCTTACAATCTAATTTGCCGTTCAGGTTGAAGTCTATCCGACGCACTGTAAGGAAACGAGCTTTGCGAAGCTTGGATGGGACGGTGTTGTAAGCTGCATCAGTAAAGCTTCGATATGCGTAAATGGTATCGGTCAGTCAATCGGATTAGATGAAACCTGGAATGTTGGAAGAAGTAACGGCAAAGAGCAAACCAACAGATACCCGGAGTGAGATGAAGTTGCGTGCAACACGAAGGTAGCGCATGAACGTGGGAGGCCCTAACATAACAGTAAAGTCCAACTGAAGATGAGGGAGTCGGATATGCCCATAGTAGTGAAGATAACCGAAAAGGTAAAAGCGGAAGGAGCGAAGGGGCATTACTATAAAAAGAGTTTCAAATGATGTAAACGAGACAGAATTGATGGGAGTGGATCAGAAAAGAGTTGGAGCCGAGGTACAAGGAGAGCTGTTTAATCGACGGCGGTCAGAAATACCGGAAGCAGAAAGAGTATTAACATTACAGGAGAAACTATATCAAAAAGCCAAACAAGAGCGTGGGTACAAATTTTATGTACTGTATGATAAGATGTTCATACCGTATATGCTGCGGGAAGCATGGAAAACAGTCAAGGGGAACGGAGGCACTTCGGGCGTTGACGGAATAACCATAGCCGATGTAGAGGGATACGGAGTTGAGAACTATCTGAAAGAACTTGGAGAAGACTTGCGGAAGAAGACTTATAAACCCCAAGCCGTCCGACGAGTAATGATACCTAAAGCTAACGGAGGAGAACGCCCTTTAGGGATACCCACCGTAAGAGACCGGGTAGCACAGACAGTATGTAAAATGATACTTGAGCCGATATTTGAAGCAGATTTCGAGGAAAGTTCATACGGATTTCGACCGGGACGCAGTTCCAAAGGAGCGATAACGGCGATAAAGGAGAACTTAAGGCAAGACAAAACAGCGGTTTATGATGCCGACCTGAGTAAGTATTTTGATACGATACCGCACGACAAACTCCAATTAGCATTGAAGGAACGTATAAGCGACCCAAGGCTGCTAAAGCTGATAACGAAATGGCTGAAAGCGCCAGTTTATGAGGGTGGACAATACAAGAGCGGAACTAAGAATCGTACAGGAACACCCCAGGGTGGAGTAATATCGCCATTGCTTGCCAATGTTTACTTACATTTAATAGACAGGATGGTAAATAATGCGAGAAGTCTGTTTCGGAAGAATGGAGTAAGAATAGTACGATATGCAGATGACTTTGTGTTAATGGGAAAAACAATACCGGAAGAAGTAATAGCAAAGCTTAAAACTTTGCTCAATCGAATGGGATTGAAACTGAATGAAACAAAGACCAGGCAGATAGAAGCAAAAGAAGAGAGCTTTAACTTTCTTGGGTTTACTATACGTTACGACAAAGATATCAAGGGCAGGGGAACCAGATACTGGAATATCATGCCAAGTAAAGAGTCGGAACAGAAAATCCGGGATAAAGTAAAGGGATTTCTAAAGACACATGGGCATAGCAAAGCAAAAGAAGTAGCCGAAGGAATAAATACGATAATTCGAGGATGGCTTAACTACTATGAGATAAAAGGAGTAAGTTATCCGGCGATGAGTAAACGCAGGTTACGATTTTACTTGAGCAATAGACTGTACCGATACTATAAACGCAAGAGCCAAAGGAGATGCAGGCTTTATGGACAAAGAGCCTTTGAGGTTTTAACAGACAAATATGGACTGATAGACCCGACAAAATATGTAAATCAAATGGTACGCTTGTGAAAGCTCATGAAGAACATTATAGGAAAGCCGTATGCGGGAAAACCGCACGTACGGATTGACGAGGGGGTAGGGAAGAGCCGGAAATCTCTTCCCGCTCTACTCTACTGTTCTGTTTTTAAAGTTTTCAAATTTAATTATACGACAATTTATAGGTTCTATTACTTACCATTGGTGATTCGCTATAAAAACCGGGGAAATAATATGTTTAGATAATAAATCGTTTTGCCGGCTTAAAGGAAATGCAAAATTTCGCTGATGCTGTTAACTTTTAAATAATTATTGCCGGTTTGCGGTTCTTCGTCCGTTGTTTCATGCTGCCAGGTGGTATGAAACGGAACATAAACGGCATTTCCACCCATCTGGAGTATGGGCTGAATGTCCGACTTCATGGAATTTCCAACCATCAAAAACCTTTGCGGTTCCACCGCTATGTTTTTGAACAATTGCATATAGTTTCCGGCCTGCTTGTCGCTCATTATTTCGATATGGTGGAAATAATCAATCAATCCCGACTGGGTTAGTTTACGCTGCTGGTCGAGCAGATCGCCTTTGGTGGCGACAATAAGTTTGTAGCGTTGCTTTAATTCCTTCAAAACCTCTGCCACGCCGTCGAGCAACTGCACCGGATTGGAAAGCAACCGCTTCCCCATATCAATGATCTGGTCGATTACCGAAGCGGGTATTTGTTTTTTTGAAATGCGGATGGCTGTCTCTATCTGCGAAAGCATAAATCCTTTGGCTCCATAGCCATATAGCTCAAGGTTGCTCATTTCCGTTTTGAAAAGTTCGGCCGATACTTGCCCGGCAGGCAGGTAATCCTTCAGCAATTGGCATAGTTTCTTTTCAATATCCTGGTATAAAGGTTCGTTTACCCACAACGTATCGTCGCCGTCGAAACCTATAATTTCTATTTCTTTAAAATTCATCGTCGTCTGGTATTTTTTCAGTAATCACCTTACCGGTTTCAGTATTCTGATTTTTTGCAAAGATGGCTATTTGGCATTAAACTTCAAAAGGATAATTTTTTGCAACACCCGTTTAATTTAATACCTGTGATTTGTATTGTAACCAGGGAACGCAATAAAGTGGAAAATACCGGAGTAAATTTAAACAATAAAAAACACGCTGAATAGGGGTGTAAAATGCGCTGAGGCTACCCGAAAACATAATTTAAGGGTAGTAAAATACATTTTAAGCCCTCAAAAGTCAAAATACATTCCGAAAAACATCCATTGAGTACTGTAAATCTTATTATGGCTACTGTAAAACATAGTATAAGTACTGAAATTCTTCCAGAGCCTACCGTAAAACATAATTTATGAGGTGTAAAACACTCCGTAAGCCCCCGGAGGGTCGCCGGATAAGGTTTTCATGTCGCCGGATAAGGTTTTCGAGCCGTTAACTAACGTTTCCGGACAGCCAGCAAGGGTTTGAAGGCAGCCGGATAAACCGGAATGACTGCAAAGTAAACTTTTCATCCTTCCAGGTATAGTTTCCGAACTGCCAGGTAAACCGGAGATACCGCAATGAAAGCATTGCAGGAAGCAGGGAAAGAATTTCTGAAGGCTGACTAAACCGGTTAAGAGCTGACTAAGCTATATGCAACAGAAAATTGTTTATAAAAATAAATTTACCATATACCCATTTGTGAGAAATTATTATTTATTTTTGGAAAATAAAACTGATAGTTGTAAGACTGATACCACTGGTTGCAGAGATATTGGGAGTATTTTGTCAGACATATAAACTAGTTGGCGGTAATTTTGACGATTTGCGTACACTATCAATATTGATTGAAAATTATATAGTATGATCAAAAACTTTCCAAAATGACTACTTTAAAGGGAGCCATGCGCTCATATGGAGCTGCTGTTCGAAGAATTGAACGTGATCAAGAAAGGCGTGCGCGTGAAGCCGCAAAAAGATTTAAAGAGCAGCAAAAGTTTAAGGAAAAGCAAAATGCAAAACAAGCAGTTTCTGATTGGGAGAATTACGTTAATATGATCCAATCTGTCCACAAGAATTGCACTGATTTGATAGATTGGAATCAAATTAGAAATACACCTAAACCAGAGGAGCCAAATTTAAGAAGTAATAATGAAAATCTGGCTAAGAATAAGTTAGATACTTTCAAACCTTCATTTCTAGATAAATTGTTTAAGTCAACAGAAAAGAAAGTCTCTAAATTAATTGAGCAAGTTGAAAAAGGTAAGCTGCTTGACAAGGAGGCATATGATTCAGACATGAAAGAATATCTGGAAGAAATCAATAATTGGGAAGAATTACAAGAGATTGCAGAAGGTGTACAAAATAAAAAACCAGAATCATATAAAGATGCGTTGGAATATTTCAATCCATTTGCTGACATTAGAGCATTAGGCACGCAAATAATTTTCAAGTTTGAGGATAATCTAATGGATATTGACTTGAAAGTAAATAGTGAAGAAGTTGTGCCAAATTATGAACTTAAACTTACTTCAACCGGTAAACTTTCGCAAAAGAATATAACCAAAGGAAAATTCAATGAACTTTATCAAGACCATATTTGCAGTTCTGCAATTCGAGTAGCAAGAGAGGTTTTTGCTTATTTACCAATAGACAAAGCGAGAATTAATGCGATTTCAAGTCTTTTAAATGGTACGACAGGCCACTTGGAAGACCAACCAATTCTTTCGGTAATATTCATCCCTGAGACAATTAAAAAGTTGAATTTATTAGCAATTGACCCTTCGGATAGCATGCAAAATTTCATACACAATATGAAATTTAATAAGACCAATGGATTTAGTGTTGTATCAAAAGTCGAATTGAAGAAATGAAAACTACCGTTAACTTCAGCTATCCGGCAAGCGCGGCAGCGGTGGTTTTCGGTGGGTATCTTTCCGCTCAGGCAGTTTCTCGGCTTGACAGGAAATCGCCCGCAATCCGCCCCTGCGTGTAGCTTCCTACGTTACCCACAAGTTGAATAAAGCTCAAATATTACTATAAAACAGAAGATTACAGATATAATTTCTGACTAGCTCATCTTAAATTCAAGAAACAGTTGTTAAAAAACAGTATTTATGAAATATCTTTACTTCAAGTTATGGCAGAATTTAAAACGAATAAAAACTAATGATATGCCTGCAACAAATGCAATTTTTTTAATAAGTATGGTCATTTTTGCTAACATAGCTACTATTCACGTCTTACTAAATCAAATCTTAACTATAAATTTGAATTTGGGTTCAAAAAACGCAATAATTTTATTTGCGATATCATTATGCCTGTCAATTATGATCCTGAATTATTTTTTACTATATAAGAAGCGGGATCAAATCTCTGAGAGATACAAGAATGAAAGCAAAACACAAAGCAGGATAGGAAACATTTTACTAATACTCTATGCACTCGGTTCTTTCGCACTAGTATATTTTTTCGGCTCGAGATTTCCTTTGCGCTAACATAAATGCTTTGATGTCAATCTTAGTCCGAAATAAAGTATTAATTTACTGTCTAAAAAATCATAATAAACAAATAATCAGATTGTATAGAATATACTGTTATAATAATCAATTGCCGATAAACAACCTGTTGGCAACCCAGGCTTCGCGCCATGGCTTTGGCCAGCGCACAAGGCCAACCACTCAAAGCCACAGCGCAAAGCCTGGGAACGTTAGCAGCAATTTAACGAAACACTACATAGACAATGAATAGACTTGACAGACTAACAAGCATCCTCATACAACTTCAATCTAAACGACTGATAACTGCTCGTGAAATAGCTGAACGGTTTGAAGTTACAAACAGGACAATTTACAGAGATATTCAAACATTACGGCTTGCAGGTGTTCCGATTGGCGAAGAAGAAGGAAAGGGCTATTTTTTAGTTGAAGGTTATCGGTTGCCACCTGTAATGTTCACCATGGAAGAAGCAAGAGCTTTGGTAACAACAAGTAAAATTTTAAACTACCATACCGAAGATTCTCTTAAACAAAATTACGAATCGGCACTTTTAAAAATAAAAGCAGTTTTATCACTCAAAGACAAAGACAAATTGGAATTTTTAAATTCAAGAATCGGATTTCATAAACCCTGGGCTCCGACAAGTTTGTATTTAGACAGTATCCAGCATTCAATTACAGAAAGCGAAAAACTGAAAATAAAATATCAGGCCAGAGAGGAAGAGCAAATAACAGAACGAACAATCCAACCGTATGCAGTTTATTTCAGTGGTGCTGTTTGGTCAACTATCGCCTTTTGTGAGTTACGACAAGAAATAAGAGAGTTTCGCCTTGACAGAATAAAAGAACTTAAATTACTACAAACTTATTTCAAACCCGACAAGACTTTCAGCATTGAACACTATTTAGAAGAACGTTCAAAAAAAATATTTTAAACCCCTGACAAAGGGCTGTCATACGTGCCTTTTATCTTTGCATCAAATTCAAACAAAAATGAACAAACAAGCAATTTTATTAATCGTCATTGCTTCACTTTTATCGAATGTAAGCAAGGCACAAACACAAGAAAGAATGACAGCAAAACAAATCACAATCAGAGACAAACAAGTTGAAATCAATTATTTTCAACAAGGACAAGGCGACACAACACTTCTGTTTTTACATGGATGGTGTATTGACGGAACGTATTGGAAAAATCAGGTAGAATATTTTTCTAAGAATTACAATGTTTACGCAATTGACCTGCCGGGCTTTGGCAAATCCAAAGCCAAAAGGATCAACTGGACCATTGAAGAATATGCCAATGATGTAATAGCATTTATTGATACCATGAACCTTAAAAATGTGGTAATCATTGGACATTCTATGGCAGGCGAAATCATGTTACAAACTGCATTATCCAACAATCCCAAAATAGTAGGCGTTGTAGGTGTTGACAATTTCAAATCTATTGACGTTGTATTACCACCAGAACAAATGAAACAAATGACCGACTTTTTTCCATTGCTTGAAAAGGATTTTAAAAATTCAGCACCTGTATATGCAGATCTGATGCTTTTTCACCCAACAACTTCAAAGGAAGTGAAAGACAGAGTAAAAACTGATTTTGCAAATAGCGATTCCGTTATTGGTTATGGAACAATTATGACCCAAATGCAATACGCTTATACCGATGCACAAAGACTGGAACAGCTTAATTATAAGTTATACTTAATAAACAGTGACGGTTTTCCAACAAACGAAACTGGACTGAAAAATCATTGTAAAAATAGTTTTCAAGTGGAAACTATCTCTGCAACCGGACATTATCCAATGATAGAAAAGCCGACGGAATTTAATATACTATTAGAAAAAGTGCTGACAGAAATGAAATAAACTGCTGCTAATCGAGGTACTGTCTTAAAAAACAAATAAATTTTTATTTATTTTTGTAATGCTGAGCAACAACCGAGGTGACCCTTATATCAGGCTTAATGGGATTTGCAATTCTGCAAACAGAAATAATAGTATAAAAATAGAAAATTACAAATTCTTTAACGTTCCAGCGGAATTGCATTCCAGATACCCGGAACCGCTCAACAGGGTATTTTAAAAACATGCTAATAATTCGTTTTAATATATGATTTTACGAGGGAATTTTTTTTCACAAAAACTAGAAATGGAGACCAGTATTACTATTGTTGCTCCAAATAAATTTTATAGTCAGCCATATAAGGTTGTCTATCTTTTGCATGGATTATGTGGAAGAAGTGGCGATTGGGTTGATTATACGATGTTACCTAATTATTCAAAGGATTACCAGGCTATATTTATTATGCCAGAAGTCGCAAGAAGTTTTTATTCTGACATGAAGTATGGTTTAAACTATTTCAGTTTTATAACAGAGGAGGTTCCTTTAATGAGTAACAGTATCTTAAATATATCGAAGAAAAGAGATGATATAGCAGTTATTGGAGCTTCGATGGGTGGTTATGGAGCTTTAAAATGTGCATTATCAAAACCTGAACAATATGGTTTTTGCTGTGCTTTTTCTTCTCCCTGTTTACTATTGAAAGAAAATCTTCAATATTCAGAAGGGGCTAAGAAATTTAAGGACTTATTTGGGGAGCAATTATTTAAAGATTTTCAAGCTGTATTTGGTGAAAAGATTGAATGGAATGCCCGAGAAGATGTAATTGAGTTGGCTAAAAAAGCTAAAGATAAAACAATTAAACCCCAACTATATCTTGCCTGTGGTACTGAAGATTACTTATACAACGATAATAAAAGGTTTCATGGCATATTACAGGATTTGGGGTATAATTCAATTTTTGAAGATTGGCATGGTAATCATGATTGGTCTTTTTTTGATGAAGCTTTAAAGCGAGCGTTAAAATATTGCTTTGACGAAAATAAATAAAAATGGGTGCTTCCGAGTATCCGGTATTCGCCCGGAACATAGCGGAATTTATCATTCTGTAAACGGAATGTAAAAGTCATCGCACCTCTTCGGGGTTATATTCCTTTTCGTCTTTTATCCACAGGGCTTTGTCCTGCGTTAGAATAAAATGCCCTTTCAGGGCATTCCGGAAAGCAATGATATTATGAAGTAAAAGACCAGTCCCGAAGAGACGTCATATAAAAACGATGGGCGAAACCCATCGATAAAAAAAGTGTTGGCTATTGTCTCTTTCTGTTTATATTTGTGCATGGAAACGATGAATAAAAAGCTATTACATTAATTATGATTTTAAAACCGAAAGTCATGCGAAAAAGCATATAACCTGCCCGGCTGGGCGGATTTTATACCTTTGCAAAACGAAAACAGAACGAACTTAAGACAGAATTCAAAAACAACATAACCGGAACAAAACATGGAATCGGAACCAACGATAAAAACCATAAGCCATTCGGGTCGCCTCGACACCAATACCAGCGCAGACCTTGATCTGGCGCTTCAACCCTTGCTCGAAAGCGGGCAGTTTATCATCCTTGATCTTTCGCAATGTCCCTATATGTCGAGCATAGGCATACGCGTTCTGCTCAAAACCAAGAAAAAACTGCTTACCAAACAGGGCGATTTATATCTCACCGGGTTAGTGCCTGCCGTGTTTCAGGTAATAGAAATGGCCGGACTGCACAATATTTTTCAGATCAAGGAAAACCCGGAAGCCGCCCGCGAAGCCATCCGTACGATTCAGAAAAATTCTATGGGAATCATGACATGTGTTTCGGAAGGCATTTCGTATGTTTATCATCCGTTAAACGGTAAAGCCCAACCCGCATTGTTATGGAAGGACGATGGCATAGCCAGTTACAATGAATTGGGTTTTTCCATCGGATTTGGCACTCCTGCCGAATCGGGCATTGACGATCAGGAGCAATCGGGTTTGTTTGTTACTACCGGCCACTGCGCCGGTTTTATCCCCGACGACCCTCATCATGCAGCCGATTTCAGGGTTTCACCGGAACCGGAAAAAGCAGGCATCATGCTAAAAGAAGCTTTATCCTTCGGTAGACAGCCTTCGGGTTTGTTACGGATGAAAGAACCCGGTAAGGTTTCGCTTCAGCAATTAGCCGACGCTTCTGAAACGCTGAAAAAACAGCTTTCGCCGGAAAAAACCGGATGGATGCTGATGGTGGCTATCAATCCCAATCCTGCAGAACCAACCATTTCCTTGATATTACCTGCCGGTAAACCGCTGCACGATTTCGCCCGGATGGAAGATTTTCAAAGATGGCTTTCTACCGATGGGAACAACGGACATCTGCCGGGAGTTGTTTTTTCCCTTTCGGAATTGCAAAATGCGAATGCAGAAAAACCATTGGTTCAATTGCTCAACGAGAATCTGACCATTGAAAATATCGTTGATATTCAGCCTTTGCAAAAGCAGGAAAATCTGGAAAATCCCTGGGTATGGGTATTTTTCTCTAACGATTTATCGGATGCCAAAGCCCATCGCCTGATCATTGAAACCGATCCGGAAATGATTTTTGAACCTTACAAAGCATTTTTGGTGCGACGGCTATATACCGATTCGGCTAAGGTAAAAGTGGATCCGTTACATGGAGGCTATACGGCGCAGACTTACCAGGTTACCTCCTACGATGCCGAAGGCAGGAAAATGAGACCTACCGTGCTTAAAGTTGCCAACCGTGCCATGATTACCCGCGAATCGGAGCGTTGCAGGCAATATGCTCTTCCTTATATTTTCAACAACAGCGCGGTAGTGCTTGGCGCAGAATTTTATGGAGAAACAGGTGCCCTGAGGTATAATTTTGTGGGCATCGGCGGTGAAGCCGCTCAGTTAAAATGGCTGACCCATTATTACAATAATGCAGAGATGGATCTGCTGGAACCGTTATTCGATAAAGTATTCCTGCAGATATTAAAGCCCTGGTACGGGCAGCCGGTACAAAAAATCATTTTCCCTTTCAAGGATCACGACCCCACCTTCACTTTTTTCCCATATATTTATCAAACGGTTGGTGAATTGTTCTCCATTTCGGTGGATGAAAAATACATTACGGTTGAAGAACTTGACCAACCCATCCTGAATCCGTACTGGTTTCTGAAACATGAATTTGCCAGACGCCGCGATGAGGGCATGGACTATTTCACCGGTATCTGCCATGGCGACCTGAACATGCAAAACATCCTGCTGGATGAAAAAATGAATGTCTATCTCATTGACTTTTCGGAAACCAAACCCCGTTCGGTCATCTCCGACTTTGCCCGTTTGGAAGCCATTTTCCTGGTCGACAATGCTCCGGTGGACAACGAAGCCGATATGAAGGATTATCTACAATTTATCACCCGGTTTTATGATGTTGAACATCTGAACGAAACTCCCGTAGCAGATTATGCGGGCCGGCATCGCGAAAAAGTAGCCAAAAGCACCGCTCTTACCCTGAAAATGAGAAAATATGCTTTCGACTGTGCACAACAAAATCCCGATCCAATACCTTATTATCTTGCCTTGCTCGAATGGGTGCTTCCTGTCGTTTGCTATGGCCTACCCATCCCTCAACGGCGTGTTTCGATGATTGTATCTTCGATATTGTGCCGGAAAGTGATGGATGCTGAAAACGGAAAGACTGCCGAGTGAAGTGAAAACCTGATTGACTATTACGCATAAAACCTTACGATCTAAAGCTGTCGTTAGGATTTTCCTACCATATTACCCCGGTTTTCGGAATCGCTCAGTACGGTTAAAAACATCGGTAAATCTAAATCCAGATACCCCATCTGGAAAGATAAATTCGATGAATCTAACTTTGGAATACCCCATTGGAAAGATAAATTCGGCAAATTTAACTTTAGAATACCCCATTGGAAAGATAAATTCGGCAAATTTAACTTTAGAATACCCCATTGGAAAGATAAATTCGGCAAATCTAACTTCGGAATACCCCATTGGAAAGATAAATTCGACGAATTTAACTTCGGAATACCCCCCTGGAAAGATAAATTCGACGAATCCAAACTTAAATTCCGTCAATCAGAAAAATTTTCCGGAAGAGAGGAAATATTAAAAATATTCGTAGTTTTGCCGCTCAATTCAAATTTTCTTTTCCGCAAAAAAGATTGTTTGATTATAAAGAAGAGGGGAGAGAACAGGCTCTGTGAACCTCTGGCAACCCTCCTAAAAAGGAAATGGTGCCAAAACCTGCCTCTTCCGAAGGTTATCGGAAAGGAATTATAACTTAAACATGAAAAAGATGTCAGCATTCCTTTTTTCTTACGTCAGCAGGTTTACCTGTTCAGGTTACTTGTTGTATTATTTTTTCCTGTCGAGGGCTTCTATGTGCATGCGATAGCCGGTACCATTGTGGTAACCGGTGTGCCCTGTAGCAATACAGTGATTTCTTGTGTGTATTATAATAAAGTCTAACAGAAAAAAATTTATTTATGAATCAAAAATTTCATTTTGATACCCTGCAGATTCATGCAGGGCATCAGCCGGATTCCGCGACTTTGTCGCGTTCGGTTCCCATTTATCAAACCACCTCCTATGTTTTCAAAAATTCGGAACATGCGGCCAATCTTTTTGCACTGAAGGAGGCAGGTAACATCTATTCGAGGATGACAAATCCTACAACGGATGTGCTGGAACAACGGCTTGCCGCACTGGAAGGCGGAGTAGGTGCATTGGCAACAGCATCGGGACATGCCGCTCAGTTTATTGCCCTTATCAACATTTTACAAAACGGGGATAATTTCATCTCCTCCCCTTACCTTTACGGAGGAACCCATAATCAGTTTAAAGTAACTTTCCGTAATCTGGGGATAAAGGCAAAGTTTACGACCTCGCTCCGTCCCGAAGAGTTTGAACATCTTATTGATGAAAAAACGAAAGCTATTTATCTCGAAACCATAGGAAATCCGGGCTTTGCAGTGCCCGACTTCGAAAAGTTTTCTGCACTTGCCGTAAAATATGGCATTCCGCTTATCGTGGACAATACTTTCGGAGCTGGAGGATACTTTTGCCAGCCGATACGTTATGGTGTCAATATTGTAGTGGCTTCAGCTACCAAATGGATAGGCGGACATGGCAACAGCATGGGTGGCATCATCGTGGATGGTGGTAATTTTAGCTGGGATAACGGAAAGTTTCCTCAGTTTACCGAACCTTCGGAAGGCTATCATGGGCTTAAGTTTTGGGAAACGTTTGGAAACTCATCCTTTATTGTCCGCGCACGGGTGGAAGCCCTGCGCGACTATGGTCCCTGCCTCAGTCCGTTCAATGCATTCCAGCTTTTGCAAGGACTGGAAACGCTGTCCGTTCGTGGCCGGAAGCATGCCGAAAATACGCTTGCTCTTGCTCAATGGCTCAAAAATAATCCTGAAGTGGAAGAGGTAAGTTATCCCGGTCTTCCCGGGGATCCGGCACATGAAGTGGCTTCCCGTTACCTCCAAAATGGTTTTGGTGGTGTACTGGCTTTTAAGTTGAAAGGTTCCGGCCAAAGAACTACTACCTTTGTAGAATCGCTTCAATTAGCCAGCCACCTGGCCAACGTTGGGGATGTCCGTACATTGATTATTCAGCCATCGGCTACCACTCACCAGCAACTCAGTAAAGAAGAACAGTTGCAGGCAGGAGTAACGCCTAATCTTTTGCGGGTTTCGGTTGGCTTGGAGCATATTGATGACATCATTGCCGACTTTGAGCAAGCTATTCAAAAAGTTTAACAACATCTTATAATGGAAATATTTAAGCATACAGAACCTTTCTTCCCGGAACTGGGAGGAGAGTTAAAGGAGGTACAGATTGCATACCATACCTACGGAAAAATAAACCAGGCACAGGATAATGTAATATGGATTTGCCATGCACTTACCGCCAATTCTGATGCTATTCTCTGGTGGGATGGGATGGTTGGGCCTGGTAAATTTTATGATCCTGCCAGATATTTTATTATTTGTGCAAATTATCTTGGATCGTGCTACGGAACCACAGGTCCGTTGAGTGTCAACCCGGCAACCGGCAAGCCCTGGTTCCGGAGCTTTCCGGAAAATACGGTACGCGATATGGTTCGTGCCCATGAGCTGTTGCGGAAGCACTTGGGTATCGGCCATATTCATACTGTAATCGGCGGTTCCATCGGCGGTTTCCAGGCTATGGAATGGGCTATTTGCAGCCCGGATATTTTTTCGCATGTTATTTTGATAGCGTGCAGCGGAAAGTCGAGCCCCTGGGTAATTGCCTTAAACGAATCGCAGCGATTGTCTATTCTGGCGGATAAGACTTTTATGGACGACGTGCCGGAAGGAGGAATGAATGGCTTGAAAGCCGCACGGTCCATCGCCTTGTTGAGCTACCGGAATGGTACAGCTTATAACAAAACACAATCCGAAGAAACAAATGAGACGACAGGAGACTTCCGGGCATCATCTTACCAGCAATATCAGGGGGAAAAGCTTGCCGGAAGATTCAATGCCTATTCTTATTTTCTTCTTACCAAAGCGATTGATTCGCACAATGTAGCAAGAGGACGAAACAGTTTTTCCGAAGCCTTTGGCAGGATAAAAGCCCGAACGCTTGTGGTGGGCATTTCGTCCGACATCCTGTTCCCCATAGAGGAGCAAAAAACTATGGCTGCACTCATTTCCGACGCAGAATATCGTGAGATTAATTCAGACTTCGGACACGACGGTTTTCTGATAGAATCGGTGCAGCTTTCTAAGATATTCTTTAATTTTTATAACCAGTAAAAAATGAGTTTAAAACAAAATATAGGATTGTTTGGATTTGGAACGGTAGGCGGTGGCCTGTTTCACGTCCTGGAAAAAGGGAAAAATGTGGATGCTGTAATCCGGAAGATTTGCATCCGCGACCCTCAAAAAAAACGCAGCCTGCCCAAAGACAGGTTCACCACGAATCCGAACGACATTCTGGACGATCCGGAAATTAACCTTGTGGTAGAATTGATTGATGATGCGGAGGCGGCGTATTCCATCGTAAAAAAAGCGTTACAAAATGGCAAAAGTGTGGTGTCGGGGAACAAGCGCATGCTGGCCTGTCACCTCGACGAACTCATGCAGCTTCAGGAGGAAAATGGGGTAGCTTTACTTTACGATGCATCTGCCTGCGGCAGCATTCCCATTATCCGGAATCTGGAAGAATATTATGACAACGACCTTCTTAAATCCATTACCGGCATTCTGAACGGCTCGTCAAATTATATTCTTACCCGTATTTTTTCCGATTCTATGGATTATCCGGCAGCTTTAAAACAGGCTCAGGAACTTGGTTTTGCCGAAAGCAATCCACGCTTCGATGTGGAAGGTTTCGATACGTTGTATAAATTAGTCATCATCACTCTACATAGCCTTGGTTCATGGGTACATCCTGACGAAGTGTTGAATTATGGTATTTCCCATATCGCCAATGCGGATATTCGTTTTGCAAAAGAGAAAGGAATGAAGTTTAAACTCATCGGTCAGGTATTCAAGCTGAATGATGACAAATTCACTCTTTTTGTGCTTCCACGGTTAGTAACTCCGGATGAATATATTTACAACGTGGAATATGAATACAATGGCGTTGTAATTGAAGGCGAATGCTACGACAAACAATTTATGTTTGGAAAAGGTGCAGGCGCTTATCCAACCGGTTCGGCTGTTCTATCGGATATCACGGCTCGCATGCACAATTATCGTTACGAGTATAAAAAACACCGTTTTTTCAAACCGATGAAATATTCCACGGATGTGGTGCTGGAAATTTATCTCAGATACAAAGATTTAATTGATTTTAGCTTGTTTGAATTTGAAAACATCAGCGAAAAATACTCGGGACGGGATACCAATTATGTGGTTGGAAATATCCGTTTGTCCAACCTGATAAAAATCCGGACGGTTTTGCCAAAACTCGATGTGTTTCTGTCATTTACCGGTAAATTTGTGTAGATATATTTTATTGAGAAAGAGAATACACTGGGAAACAATAGAAAACCATCTTTGACAGAATACAAATTATAGATTATGAAAGTAAAAGAACTTCTCGGAAAATCAAATAAGGCCCTGTTTTCCTTTGAATTGTTACCTCCGCTAAAAGGCGATACCATCGAAAGTATTTATCATGCCATTGATCCCCTGGTAGAATTCAATCCGGCATTTATTAGCGTAACCTACCACCGCGAAGAGGTTGTTTATAAAAATCGTCCGGATGGCTTGCTCGAACGGAGTGTGGTGAGGAAACGTCCTGGCACGGTGGGCATTTCATCAGCAATTCAATATAAGTACAAAATGGATGTGGTTCCGCATATTATTTGCGGAGGCTTTAACAGGGAAGAAACGGAAAATGCCCTTATTGATCTGAATTTTATCGGAATAAACAATGTTTTTGCAGTACGTGGCGACAACCTTTCTTCCGAACAATATTTTACTCCCGAAACTGGCGGTCATGCGCATGCAGACGAGTTAGTTGAACAAATTATTGATTTAAACAAAGGCATTTATACTGATGATCAGCTTGGAAATTCAACACCGACCAATTTTTCCATAGGCATTGCCGGTTATCCGGAAAAGCATATCGAATCGTCAAATATGCAGACGGAACTGAAATATTTGAAAAAAAAGGTGGATGCCGGAGCCGATTATATCATTACTCAAATGTTTTTTGATAATGATAAATTCTTCTGTTTTGTAGACTTGTGCCGGGAAGAAGGAATCAATGTGCCCATCATACCGGGGTTGAAGCCAATATCTACCAGAAGGCAGCTTACGGTGATTCCGCAAACTTTTTTTGTGGATTTACCACAAAACCTGGTACTCGAAATTGAAAAATGCAAAACCAACGATGAAATAAAGCAGGTTGGTATTGAATGGACTATTTCGCAGGCGAAGGAGTTACTTAAGCATGGTGTTCCTGATTTGCATTTTTTTACGATGGGTAAATCGGAAAGCATCCGGAAAATTGCCGAAGCTATTTTTTGATGCGATTTAGATGTAAAGATGCTTGTTTTAACAGGATTATTAATATTATTTAAAATTCAGATAATTGCTGAACAGGCAGGATCGGTCAGGATAACAGGACAAACAGACCAGGCTCACACCCTGGCATGGATTGGGTGATAATACAGCAGGACAAGAATAAAACTTCAAACATATCAGGGTAAAGATACGACCATGGAATACCCTAATGAACTTTCTATAAAAAAATAAAGGAGCAAATCCCTTGCCCCTTTAACCATTAGTTGTTCTATTTTAAGGACTGTGTTCTTTATTGTTTCACTCAACTACTTTCATTACAGGATTGCAAAAATCGGTTGTGCCTTTTGCTGTAACAGCTGCTACGCGAAACCAATACTTGCTGGCAACGGCAAGCTCTGATATTTCGTAACTGACTTTTGTGCTATAGCCTGCAACAGCCCAGCCGGTTTCGTCTGTGGGCAACGAATCTTTGGCATATTGCCAGATATACGTTTTGGCCCCTTCTACTGCTTTAGCTACCAGTTTAACACTTCCCGAATTGGCGCCATCGTCCACTGTTAATTCGGATTTGGTAACCGGAGCGGGTTGTTTGGTAATATCAAAACCGCTGCTTAAAATTTTGGTTTCATCTCCATCGGCAATGCGGTCTACATAATCGGCTAATTTCCGGAATGTCTCGTCGCTAAGCTCTTCTTTGTCGTGCATGGCCGAAACGGCTGTATGCCCACCATCCTGTGCCGCCACATGAGCCGTCTCCAGTCCGTTTACCAATGTGGTAGCATCGGTTAAGGATACGTCAGGCGAAGGAAAGGAAATATTACCTGTCATTCTGCTGATTACATTACGGTAAAATCCGATTTTTTCCGGTACCGAAAACCGGGTAAAATTCAATAGTACTTTTGTTTTTCTCATCGTTTTACATTATTAATGGTTTATTACTGTCAGGGGCGACGCATTAAGATAAAGAGCAATTAAGTGTTGATAAATATGGTTTAAAAATAATTGAATATCAGCATAATAGATTTGTTTAGGTTATTATATTTGATTATATTTTCCTAATAATCAAATGTATAATTAATTTGGGTGATTCAAATTTATTAGGGTATCTTTCAGGCATGAAAGACCCAAGAATTGAGAGAAAAAAGCTTCATCAGCTTGAAGACATTGTCTTTATTACAATAGCAGCAGTTATCAGTGGTGCTGAGTCATGGAATGAGATTGAACTATTTGGCAAGCAAAAGAAGCCATGGTTATCCTCTTTTCTAACCTTGCCTAATGGCATTCCCAGCCATGACACCTTTAACCGGTTTTACGCATCCTTAGACCCGGTGGAATTTGAAAAGGTATTCACGGCCTGGGTTCAATCCCTGGTAAGCAAATACCCGGGCGATATTGTAGCTATTGATGGAAAGACGGTAAGGGGAAGCCGTGGAAAGGACTTTCATAGTGCAACCCATATTGTGAGTGCCTGGTCCAATTCCAATCAAATGATTATAGGTCAGGTAAAAGTTGAAGAAAAATCAAATGAGATAACGGCGATACCTGAGTTGTTAGATGCCCTGTTGATAGAAGGGAGCATTATTACGATCGATGCAATGGGATGTCAGAAAGAGATAGCAAAGAAGATCCGAAGTAAGAAAGCCGAATATATTTTAGCTGTAAAAGAGAATCAACCAGAACTGATTGATGATATTAGGGATAGTTTCAAGATGCTTAAGCCAGAACATGTTATCCAACAACTTGATTTTGGGCACGGAAGAATAGAAACCAGGACATGCTCCATTATCAGCGACCTAAGCCTGCTTGAAAAACCAACCTTGTGGAAGTCTCTGAGCACTTTAATAAGGATGGAAAGTGAACGCTACATAAAATCAACAGGTGAAACACGCTATTACATCAGCAGTCTTTGTTGTGGGGCCGAACATATCTTAAAGGCAATCCGTTCTCACTGGGAAATAGAAAATAAGGTTCATTGGAGTTTGGATGTCGCATTCAATGAAGACGCAAGTAGAAAAAGAGCCGGCAATGCAGCTGTTAACTTTTCTATCATTAATAGATTAGCATTAAATCTCCTGAAAAAAGATGATGAAAAAATAAGTACAAAATCTAAAAGGTTACTTGCGGGATGGTCCCCTGAGTATATCTTCAAAGTCCTGAATTTTTAATGCGTCGCCCCTGTCATAATACAAAAGCTAATATCCAAGTTTGTGCAATTAATGATTTTGCTTACAAACAAGGATATTAGCTTTTGGCAGAATTCACAAGACATCGCAAGAGAACGTGAAGTATATCTTGTTTTGTTGCGGTTGCGTAAATTATTTATGGTTGTTGAAACAGCCTGGACATTTCTTTTGCATGAGCCTGATTATACGTCTGGACATAGGCTATGTAAGGGACAAAAATCAACATACCTATTAAAAGACCAATAGCCAATGCTTTAAAGTTTTTATGCTTTAAAACAATAGAAAATACCCAAATCAGATTCAGGGTCATAATAATATGACCGATATGCGCAAATAAATAGTCGCCATTCCATGGCAGTACAAACATCGACATTGTTCCCAGGAAAAACGTCGGAAGAGATGTAAGAACCAAACAGGTTGCTTTTTTATTGATCAGGAAGACAATAAAGAAGCTTAAATATAAAAAACTTGTCGGTGCACAAGAATTGAATGCAACCCAATCTAATACACTTACTTTTAGCTTTCCTAAAAAGAAAAATGTGCTGTTTAATGTTACAACCAGTAACAATATTGCTAAAATAATTCCAATTATTTTTTCTGTTTTTGATAGACTCATTTTTTTAAAAATTTAATTGTTAATAAGTAATTGGACAAAAAGAATGCCGTATATCAAAAAAGAATAGGACGCGGATTCCGCGGAAAAAAACAGATAAACACTGATCATAATACAAATAGATTTAACGCCGATTTTATTCATACAAGCATGAATAATTAGAATGGATGTATCTGAAAATCATTCCGACTTGTCGGAATTAAAATCCGTTTTTAATCCGCTATTTTCAGCAAAAATCCGTGTTCTATTTTTTTTAGGTTTCCAAATTTAATTATACGACAATTTATAGTTTCTATTACTTAAATAATGTTTTAATCATAAAATTCCTTTATCAAGGCATCCGGTGGCATATAAAGCTGATGCAAGAATCAACCCGTACCATTTTACAGTCTGTTGCTGATATATGCTGTTTTTTCAGACTATAACCAGTGCAAACGGAATGTTTCATGGATTGTGAAAATCAATACAAACCGGTATGGCACATCAGATTGCCTTACAAAGACAATGAATTGAATGATAAATAATAAAAATGATAAACCGATTCAAGTAGGATTACTTGAATAAAGAAACCATTAGCTTGTGGTTTATTAAGCTAATATAAGTTTAAGAATAGTTCTCAACGTGCTATTAATTAAAATTTGCGGCAAATATAGGTGTTTTTACAAAGGTGATGAAAATATTTTTTATGCGGAAGATATTTATTAGGGCGAAGGCTTTTCAAAATTTTTTTTTATTAATAAAAAAGCCTGCCCGTAAATCGCATTACAGGCAGGCTGAAACCCGGTTGGGCGGAAAATGGTTTTCCGTCCGGAATTATATTCCGAGTATTCGGAATCATTCGCGGGTATTTATTTCTTTAGCAGTTCTTTTACGGCAGCTTCAATTTGCTGATCGCGTCCGGTGGTAACAATTTCCAGCTCGTTAAGTACTTTAATATCGGGTTCCAATTGAGAGTTTTCGCAGAAATTACCATCAGGCATTTTCCATCCTCCCATTGGGATGCCAAATACTAAGGTCGGATCAATTTGTGTTTCCCACCAAACAAACGTTCCGGTTCCCGGAACAGGCATACCTACGGTTTTACCGATATTTTTCAGTTTGTAAGCAACCGGGAAAAGATGCGCATCGGAGTAGTTACTTTCGTTGATAAGCACAATAGAACCTTTAACCCATTTGTCGAGCGGTTCGGAACCGATATATTGTCCGTGAGGAATGATATCGATGTATTTTTTCCCGTTTAGGAAGTCCGAAAGCTGCTCATGAATATTTCCACCGCCGTTAAAACGAGTATCGATAATGATTGCTTCTTTGTCAATACAACGGCCAAGAGCTTCTTCAAACACGGTACGCATGCTGGCATCGTCCATAGAGCGAACATGAATATATCCGATTTTACCTTCCGAAAGTTCATCTACTTCTTTGCGACGATTTTTGACCCAGCGTTGGTAAAGCAACTCATTTTCTTCGCCCAGAGAAATAGGTTTTAAGGTTTCTTCCCAGCGGGTTTTGGTGGCAGGATCGTAAACCGATAATAACGTTAATTGTCCGGCTTTGTGATTAAGCAATTGGTAAAAATCTAAAGAGTCGGTTACGGCTTGTCCGTCAATTTTTTCGATAATACTTCCTGTTTTTATTTTAGAAGAAGCATTATCGAGCGGACCGGCTTGCAAAATTTCGGCAACCTGAAGCCCGTTTCCCGTATAGCTGTAGTTATACAACGCACCTAAAGAGGCAACCTTGTCGGCGCCAGGCTTCGATTCGCGATAACGGCATCCGGTGTGCGAAGCGTTAACCTCACCAAGCATTTCGCTCAGCATTTCGGCAAAGTCGTAATTGTTGTTAATGTATGGAAGGAACTTTTTGTACTCGGAATAATAGAATTCCCAATCGGTGCCATGTAAACCTTCTTTGTAGAATTTTTCTTTAAATTCCCGCCACGAATGATCGAAAATATAGGCGCGCTCATCGGAAGCCTTTTTTACCATTTCGCCGCCTGTTTTTAACGGTTCGGCCTTGCCGCTTTCCACTTCAACCTTCATCGGTTTACCATCGGCCAGCACAAAAAGGAATTTACCATCGGAAGAAAGCTCAAGACTTCCACCGTTTTCAATTCCCAGTTTAGCCAATTGCTTGGTCTCTTTGGTGCGTGTTTCGGTAACCCACAAGTCGTATCCTTTGTCGAACGAAGTAAGATAATACAGCTTTTCGCCGTCTTTAGACAGAACGGCATCGCTTAAAGACGAGGTATAAACCGTAAGTTTGTTTTTACGTTCGGTAATATTATTCCAATCAATAACCACATCTTTTTTAATAGAATCGTTGTCGGCCTTAAGGTCTTTGTCGGCTTTCTTCTTTTTGTCTTCTTTTTTGGCTTTATCTTTATCTTTATCTTTGTCTTTCTTGTCTTTATCTTCCTGTTCTTTTAAAAGAGAAAATTCTTCTTTAGAAAGCTTAAAACGGTCGAAAGCAGCTTTAGTAAAAAACATACCGTAAATATCGCCGGTAGCAAGATTGCCACCTTGTTGACGCATGCCTTCCTTGTCGGAGAACCAAATCATCATTTTACCATCCATAGACCATTTAGGATTATAATCGTCGTAACCGCTAAGGGTAAGATTGGTAATTTCGCCGTTTCCGTCGGCTGAAACCAGGCCTACTTCGGGAGTAAAAATACGGTCGGCAGAACCGAATTGAACCAAAAACCATTTACCGTCGGGCGACCATTGGTAATACTGATCGCCATCGGCATAGGAGTAGTTTTTGTCGGCAGGCATAATGGTGCGCGATTTTTTCGAAGCCAGGTTAATTACTTTTAGCGTTGCACGATTTTCGAGATAGGCTACCTCTTTACCATCGGGCGAAAACGAAGGTTGAAACTCTTCGGCTGGTGTTGCTACAACGGTTTCTTCTTTCAGTACCGTAGAAGCATAAAAATAAGGTTCTTCTTTGCGGGAAATGGTAATGGTGTAAATATTCCAGCTTTTGTCTTTTTCGGCTGCAAAAACTAAAGAGCGACCGTCGGGACTAAAACTTACGCTGCGTTCCTGCCAGGGAGTGTTGGTAATACGTTTGGTTATGCCGCCTTCAACACTCGATACAAATATTTCGCCTCTGTAAACATAGGCAAATTCTTTACCGTTAGGCGAAAGTTTAGCTTCGCTAAAGCCGTCGTTAACCGGAATAATTTTATCAATTCCGTTACGACCATCGGCGGCAATGCTAATTTTTACCTTTTGCGGTTCACCTCCCGGTTGAAGAGTATAAACTTCGCCGTTGAAACTAAAGCAAAGTGTATTGTTGTTGGCGCGCGACAAAAAGCGTATGGGATGTTTGGTAAAATGAGTAATTGCAATGCTTTTTGACGGATCGGTTAACGAACTTTTATAAATGTTGAATGATGAAGGTTGTTCACTCAGGTAATAATAGTCGTCGTTGTTGGCATCAAAAACAGGATTGCGATCTTCGCCTTTAAAATGCGTTAGTTGGGTATATTTTTTAGAATTGAAATCATATTCCCAAATGTCGCGCGTGATGGACGAAGTATGATGTTTGCGCCAATTGTCTTCATATCCTTTCTGGTCGTGAAAAATCAACTTGCTTCCGTCGGAACTTAACGTGGCATTGATGGCAGGAATACTAAGAATTTGCGAAACCTTTCCGCCTGTAACCGGAACGCTGTACAATTCGGGCATTACCGACACCGGAAATTGCGCATTGGTAGCCAAGTCCTGACGAGCAGCCGAAAAAAAAATGGCTTTATCGTCGGCAGTGAAGCAGCTTGGAATTTCGGAACCTGAATGGTAGGTAAGTCGTTTGGCTTCGCCTCCGGTGGCAGGCATAACAAACACATCAAAATTTCCATAACGGTCGGATGCAAAAGCAATGCTTTTCCCATCGTGGCTCCATACCGGATTGTACTCGTAAGTTTCGCTCATGGTAAGCGCAGTGGCTGTCCCTCCAGCCGAAGGAACGGAATAAATATCGCCTTTGTAGGTAAAAAGAATTGTTTTGCCATCGGGCGAAATAGAGGTGTAGCGCAACCACAGCGGATTGTCCTGTGCAAAAATCCCTAAGGTAAGCAACACCAAACTTGCTGTAAAAAGAATTTTCTTCATAAAAATTTTGTTGTGTAATGTGTTAATTTTTAATATTTTTATTACTGGTTGTTTTGATTGTTGGTTATTGATGCTTTTATTTTATTTTTTAAAAAAACCTTTAAAAATAAAAAGAACATAAAAATTTTAATTTTTCGTCAAAGAAAATAAATAATTTTAAGCATAACGTAGTATTTATCGGAAAAGTTACAGCAAAAAACTTTTTTATTCAAAGTCTGTTTCTTATTGAGGAGTTTCGATGAGGAAATTAAAATGCGAAACCGTTGTAAAACTTCCTGAAGTTTTACAAGAGCTCAAAGAAATATAGCTTTATAGAATGCAATAATAAAAAATTAATATCATGAATGTTCCAGGTACAGAATCTAAAACTTTCGGCAATCAAACACTGATGCCGGTTTTTTTTCTTGGGCATGGCAGTCCCATGAATGCCATCGAAGAGAATACTTTTACGGAAGGCTGGAAAATGGCAGTGAAGGAACTCCAGAAACCTCGTGCCATCCTTTGCATTTCGGCACATTGGGAAACCAAAGGCACTTTGGTAACAGCTATGGAAAAACCACCAACCATTCACGATTTTGGCGGCTTTCCCGATGCATTATTTGCTGTGCAATATCCTGCCCCCGGGAGCCCTGCCCTTGCCAGGGGAATCTGCGAATTAATCAAACAAACCGAAGTAAAACCGGACCTGTTGTGGGGTCTCGATCATGGCACATGGAACGTGATAAAACACATGTATCCGGAAGCGGATGTTCCTGTGGTGCAATTGAGTCTTGACAGGTTTCAACCACCCCAATATCACTATTCGCTGGCTAAAGAACTTGCGACACTTCGCCGGGAAGATGTGCTGATTGTCGGAAGTGGTAATATGGTTCATAATCTCCGCAATATTGACTGGCGAAATCCGGAAAATGGATATGAGTGGGCAGTTAGTGCTAATGCCCTGTTGAAAAAATACATCGCCGAACACGAGCATGGAAAATTGATAAATTATAATTCTCTGGGCAGGGATGTCGCTATGGCCGTGCCTACGCCTGAACATTTTCTGCCCATGTTGTATATCCTTGCTCTGCAACAGGACAACGATAATCTTACTTTTTTTAATGACGAAGTGGTAATGGGATCTTTGTCCATGACGTCCTTCCGGATTGGTTGATAGTAGTTGATTGTTGTTGGTTGATTGTTGACAGACATTCTATGTTTTGGTACCTTAAACATTGTTTTGTTTTTTCCAAATATTAGGAAGTTATAGATTTACTTTTACTAAGCATGGAATGTCGTTCAATCGTCCATTAAATAAAGCTCTCGTTTTTTCAAATATGGGAGGTTATAAATTTTCATTAACTAAACATGGATCGTCTTTATCTTTTAACAGATAAAAAAGGAATCCGTTACCTGATGCCTGTTTTATTTCTACTTTTGCATGTTCTTAAAATTTAGCAATAATGCGAAAAAAAGTTGATTTTTTAGTCATAGGTTCGGGCATAGCCGGCTTGAGTTATGCCTTGAAAGTGGCTAATTATGGTTCGGTTTGCCTGATTACTAAAGCCAAAGCCGAAGATACCGCAACCAAATATGCCCAGGGTGGCATTGCTGCTGTAACATATACTCCCGACACTTACGAAAAGCACATCCGCGACACCATGATCGCCGGCGACGATCTGAGTGACGAAAAGATTGTTCGTCTTACCATCACCGAATCCACCGAAAGGGTAAAAGAATTGATCAACTGGGGCACCGACTTCGACAAGACGGCTACCGGCGAATATGAATTAGGTAAGGAAGGCGGGCATTCCGAGTTCAGGATCCTTCATCATAAGGATCAGACAGGGCTCGAAATCGAAAGGGTGCTTTTGAAACAGGTGCACCAGCATCCCAACATCGAAATATTGGAAAATCATTATACCGTAGATATTATTACCCAGCATCATCTTGGAATAGAAGTTAACCGTCGCACACCCGATATTACCTGCTATGGCGCGTATATCCTTAATCGCCTGACTCACGAAATAAGCACCATTATTGCCAAAACGACCATGATAGCCACCGGCGGCTGCGGTAATGTTTACCTATCCACCACCAATCCACCTGTTGCTACCGGCGACGGAGTGGCTATGGTTTACCGTGCCAAAGGAACCATTGCCAACATGGAGTTCATCCAGTTTCATCCTACATCCCTTTACAATCCCGGCGAAAAACCATCCTTCCTCATCACCGAAGCGCTACGTGGTTTTGGAGGTATCCTTAAGACTTACGATGGTAAAACGTTTATGGAAAAATATGACGACCGGGGTTCGCTTGCTCCGCGCGATATTGTAGCCCGAGCCATTGACAATGAACTTAAAATTAGTGGCGAAGATCATGTTTACCTCGATTGCCGTCATCTGGATAAAGAAGAACTGATTGATCATTTCCCTACCATCAATGCCAAATGCCTGAGCCTTGGCATAAACTTTACCAAGGATATGATCCCTGTGGTTCCTGCAGCCCATTACTGTTGTGGCGGAATTAAGGTGGACGAATATTCGCGGAGTTCTATACTGAATTTGTATGCTTCGGGCGAATGTTCCAGCACTGGCTTGCATGGCGCCAACCGTCTTGCTTCAAATTCGTTGCTCGAAGCGCTCGTCTTTTCCCATCGTGCCAGCTTAGATGCCGTTGAAAAGATAAAACACATCAACTGGTGCGATGAAGTGCCCGACTGGAACGCCGAAGGCATGGTGCTGAACGAGGAAATGGTGCTGATAACCCAATCCCTTAAGGAAGTGCAAAGCATTATGACCAATTATGTGGGTATTGTTCGCTCTAATCTCCGTCTGAAACGGGCATTCGATCGTTTGGATATCATTTATTTGGAAACCGAAGCCCTTTACCATAAATCCATACTCACGCCTAAACTCTGCGAACTCCGTAATTTGATTAATGTGGGTTATTTGATCATTCGCATGGCGATGGAACGCAAGGAAAGCCGGGGTTTGCATTATTCACTTGATTACCCAAGAGCTATCGGGAATAAATAACAATTACGATTTACGAATTACGATTTGACTGGGAGACATTCCATGTTTTATTGAAAGGAAATCCATCGTTCATTATCTTTGCAAATGCTGAGGTTAATTTTAGAAGTATTAAAACATGGAATGTCTATGAACAACGAATTACGATTTGATTGAGAGACATTCCATGTTTATTGAAAGCAAATTCATCATTCATTATCTTTGCAAATGCTGAGATTAATTTCTGAGGTATCAAAACATGGAATGTCTATCAACTAACAACCATCAACTAACAACTATAATGCAGCAGACATCTATTTTAGTAATTTACACCGGCGGAACCATCGGAATGATGGAAGATGAAGAATCGGGCTCGTTGCAGCCTTTTAATTTCGAGCATCTTTACGAGCATATCCCCATCCTTAATAAATTTCATTATAAAATAGGATTTCACAGCTTTGATCCCTTGCTTGATTCATCCAACATGAATCCTTCCTTTTGGATAAAACTGGCCGGAATTATTGAGGAAAACTACCAGAAATACGACGGTTTTGTAGTACTTCATGGTACCGATACCATGTCGTACACCGCTTCCATGCTTAGTTTCCTGCTCGAAAACCTGAATAAGCCCATTATCTTCACCGGTTCACAACTTCCCATTGGAATGATACGTACCGATGCCCGCGAAAATTTTATCAACAGCATAGAAATTGCCGCCGCCAGCGAAGAGGAAACGCCTTTGGTTCCCGAAGTGGCCATTTGTTTCGAAAATAAACTTTACCGTGGCAACCGCACCAGCAAGTATACCGCCGAAAATTTCAATGCATTTCTTTCGGGCAATTATCCCCTGTTAGCCGAAGTTGGCGTTCACATTAAATACAACCGGAGTCAAATCCTCCGGCCGAATTTTAAAAACCTTAAGGTTCATAAAAACTTAGATACAAATGTGGCTATTCTTAAACTTTTCCCCGGCATTTCGGAAACGGTGGTTAAGTCGCTGCTTCAAACGCCTGGACTCAAAGCGGTGATCCTTGAAACCTTTGGCTCGGGCAATGCGCCTACCGACAAATGGTTTATTGATGCCCTTGAAGAAGCCATCCTTGGCGGAAAGATCATTTTTAACGTTACCCAGTGCAAAGGCGGTTCGGTGGAGATTGGGAAATACGAAACCAGTGTGGATTTAGGTAAGATCGGTGTGATCGGTGGTTACGATATCACTACCGAGTCGGCTGTTGCCAAACTGATGTTCCTGCTTGGGCAGGATTTACCCACCGAAGAAACCAAGCGTCTGCTCCAGGTTTCCCTTCGCGGTGAAATGACGGTATAAAGGATTTTGATATTATTCATCAAAGGGGTTTAAACCCAATAGGGTTTTGCCAGACCCTGTTGGATCTTTGACAAATTTTTCATTTTAATATCAAGTTACCGGTAACATACCCTTAAAAAATTTATTTCAGAACCAAGGGAATGTTACTTTAACATTTAAAAAATAATTTTAGCCTATAGTTACATGCAACTGGGCATTTAAAAAATAATTTTAGTCTATAGTTACATGCAACTGGGCATTAAAAAAATAATTTTAGTCTATGGTTATATGCAACTGGGTATTAAAAAAATAATTTTAGTCTATGGTTATATGCAACTGGGTATTAAAAAAAATAATTATACTACCCAGTTGCCGGTAAAGGGGCTATAAAAAATATTTTTATCTGAAGCATAAACAAACCCCGAAGGTTTACCAAACCTTCGGGGTTTTTATTATCCCTGGCACGATTTTAAAACTCAATCTTATAGCTGATATTCGGCACTATGATGGCTTCCTGTTCCTTTTCTATCTTGTTGGCAATGTAATTATATCGGTAGCCGTTAAATTCCCTGGTACCGGTAACATTCAGCAGTTGCAGCGACCAGATGCTTGCATGGTGTGCTTTGTTGATCCGGTACGAAATGGTGGTGCTTACGTATAATACATCCGGTTTCCGGTTCGAAAAGGCATGGTATTCGTCGTATACTACATCTTTTTCTTCCAGAGAAGCCTGAACATTTACTGGACTGATGTGGTCGCCACCCATGTAGGTACCTTTTCCGTTCAGTCCGAAAATGTTATTATTCTTCCGGCCTGTTCTCCATTCCTTGCCTGCCAGTAGGTTGATCACAAAGTTTTTATTGTAACGGGTATTGTATTCCTTGCCGTCGCCGCCTTTGTATTTTGAATCGAAAACGGAAGCCGTAAGCAGGTAATAAAAACCATTGTTCAGGTAACGTTCCAGGGTGATATCCACGCCTATGTTGGTTCCTTTTCCTTTGCTTACCAGTGAATCGTTGATAAACCAATTCTTGTCCACGTTGATCAGCGAAAATGAACTGTCGGGTATTACCGGTATGTTGTAGAGCATCTGGTAGTACGGTTCTATTTTCAGATGGGTAAACTCGCCTAAGTTGCAATCGTATCCCAGTACAAAATGATTAGCTTTGGTAAAGTCGAGTTTTTTATTGGGCTGACTATAACTACCGGAATGATAATTACGGGCAAGATAAATGCCAAGCATCTCGAGGCGGCTGTGGTTTCCGTAACCGATGCTAAACGAATGTCCGGGGGCAACCTGCCATTTCATTCCAATACGGGGTTCCACGGAGTAGTGGTCGTTGAGGACAAAATATTGAGCATGTACTCCGGCATTCAGGATAATATTACGTGTGATATCGAATTTGGATTGGGAAAAAGCCTGCAAAAGGAAACTGTTGCCCTGTTCGTTTACGGTTTCCACCATAGGAGTTCCTACGGGATCGGAATGCTTGATATCAATGTCGTAATTCAGATTTTCTATTGTTATGCCTGTTTTATTGGTATGCTTTGCGCTGAATTTATGGTTGTAACTGGTAGAAAAAGTATATTTCCAGGTATTGTTTTTCAGATTTTCCTTGGGGTTGTATCCGAGGGAAGAATTGATACGCTTTACATCCCATCCCAGTCCATTACCGGATACTGCTAGGGTGGAAGATAACAATGAGCTTTTACCAATGATCAATTTATTGCTGAACCCCAGCGCACCCATTCCCTGGTTGCTGTTAACCTTTTCTATGTCCTGATCGTATTTCCATTTTAGCGGATTGGTTTCGGCTTTTACTTTGGTTTGGTCAAAGGAACCCAGTCCCCACAGGGAGAAAGTTCCGGCTTTTTGGGTTGGAAAGTTCATCTTGAACGAAAGATCCTGATATTTGTTCCCCCCGGCATCGTCGGGTAGTATGGAAGCAATCAGCGAATAAGTGGAATAACGATAGTTGAAAAGATACGATGATTTTCCGCCTTTTACGAAGGGCCCTTCCGAAGAGATGTCTGTGCCAATAACACCCAGTTGGAACGTATTTTCGCGTTTTTCGTTGTTCCCGTTACGAAGTTTGATGTCGAATACCCCGGAAAGGGCATTGCCGTATTCGGCGGGGAATGCGCCGGTGTAAAAGTCGGAGTTGGCAAGCATCTGGCTGCTGAGAGCGGTGATTCCGCCTGCTCCAAAAGCAATGACATCGGCAAAATGGCTGGGATTGGAAATTTCCACACCTTCCATTTCCCAAAGCAATCCACGTGGCGTATTTCCCCGGACAATGATGCCGTTGTTGCCTAAGCTACCGGTAACTCCTGCAAAAGAAGAGGCAAGGCGTGCCGGATCGTCGAACCCGCCGGCGTAACGGGCAGCTTCTTCCACACTCAACTGGCGGGCACTGAGCGTAGCCATCGTATTAATAGCTTGTTCCTTATTAGTATTGGCTTTTATCTCTACCGCTTTCAGTTCCGAAGGGGATTCTTTCAGCCGGATATTCAATACCGTTTCCTTACCAGAGCCTATCATTATTTCTTTCATCATGTAAGGTTCGTAGCCTAAATACGAAACTTTTACGTTGTAACGTCCAACCGGCACCTTTTCTATTCTGAAATTTCCGTTGGCATCGCTTGCAGCGCCCAGCAAAGGCTCGGTATGCAAAATAACAACGGTAGCTCCGGGTAGCGGAAGTTCGTTTGCCTGGTCAATAATGGTTCCTTTTACAGTTTGTGTGATGGTTTGCGCCTTCAGGCAAGTCGCAAATAATAGTAATAAAAAGCTTGTAAGAATGATGATTAGTGCTTTTCCTCTGTTGTTTAATTTCATTGTTTGGTTTATTTGGTTAATTTTGATGCAAAATTGTATCGGCAAAGCGAAGCCTGCAATACTGATTAATCAGTAATTTTTATGACCGAACGTATCCGTAAATTATTCGAAGAATACCTTACCATCCTGAATCTTCAGCAATACGATGAAGCAGATCTGGATTATTCATTGCTGGACTATCATTTGCCTTTGCTAAAACAACTGGATGTAATCAAGGGAAGTTCCATCTCGGTTTATGATCTTTACAAACAGAAGCATATTTTTCTGTCCTCTTCGTTTGGCACTGTTCTCGGGTGGGATATTGAAAAAGCATCAGCGGAAGAAGGCAATGCTTATTTTAATGAGCGCACTCATCCGTTTGACTTAGAAACAATTATGGAAGCCGGAAATTATTTTTTAAAACTTTCTTTCCAAATCAATCCTGAAAACAGGAAAGACTATAAATTTATTTCCGATTACCGGGTAATGAAAAACGACGGAGAATATCTGCGGGTAATAGAGCAAACCTTTGCACTGGAACTTGACAAAAAAGGCAGCGTATGGCTGGGTTTATCCATTATTGATATTTCACCGGACAGCGATATACTTACTCCCGCGCGTTGCCGGGTAATGAACATCCGGACAGGAGAGATTTTTTATTTTCCGCCCGAAACAGAAATACCACTTCCCAAACCCGACCTTACTTCCCGTGAAAAAGAAATACTTCAACTGATTTCGCAGGGATTAATCAGCAAGCAAATTGCCGATAAACTCTATATCAGTGTAAATACAGTGAATACTCACCGGCAGCGGATTATTGAAAAGCTAAATGTGAGCAATACTTTTGAAGCAATAAATTATGCTCACCGGATAGGATTAATTTCAAAAATTTAAGTACAAAAGGACTACAATCTTGCATTAATTTATTTATGGTTAGAATTCGGCGGGTCAGGTTTTCCCTTTACGTCCTCCCGATTTTTTATTACCTTTGCAATGGATAAAAATTTATTATCATGAAATATCCATAAGTGCTATGCTCATACCAACCGAGAATGATATTTTATGGATATTCCATGTGACCAATAAATTAAAAAATTAATAACACATGAATACACGCATCGAAAAGGATACTATGGGAACAGTGGAAGTTCCTGCCGATAAGTATTGGGGGGCACAAACCCAACGATCAAAAGATAATTTTAAAATCGGCGAAGGCACGATGCCGAAAGAAATCATTACAGCATTTGCCTATCTTAAAAAAGCAGCAGCCATTACAAATAAAGAACTGGGCGTTTTGCCTGCCGAAAAATGTGAACTCATCTGTCGCGTCTGCGACGAAATCCTCGACGGGAAACTCCACGACCAGTTTCCGTTGGTCGTCTGGCAAACGGGTTCGGGCACGCAAAGCAATATGAATCTTAACGAAGTAATTGCCAATCGTGCCCACGTTTTGCATGGCGGCAAACTCGACGATGCTAAAAAGTTTATTCATCCCAACGATGATGTGAACAAATCGCAGTCGTCCAACGATACGTTTCCAACGGCCATGTCAATAGCGGCATATACCATGCTTGTCCGCACCACCCTTCCCGGAGTGGAAAAGCTGCAACATACCCTTGCCGCAAAATCCGAAGCATTTAAAGATATTGTGAAAACCGGCCGTACCCACCTGATGGATGCTACGCCTCTGACCCTTGGACAGGAATTTTCGGCCTATGCTTCACAATTGGCACATGGGTTGATTGCCATTAAAAATACACTTCCCCATCTTTCGGAATTAGCCCTTGGCGGTACGGCGGTAGGTACCGGACTGAATGCCCCCAAAGGTTACGATGTGCTGGTAGCTAAAAAAATTGCCGAACTTACGGGTTTGCCTTTTATCACTGCACCCAATAAGTTTGAATCGCTGGCTGCCCACGATGCCGTGGTGGAAACTTCCGGAGCCTTGAAAACCCTTGCCGTGAGTCTGTTTAAGATTGCCAACGATACCCGCCTTTTGGCTTCAGGACCTCGTTGCGGAATCGGAGAGCTAAAACTTCCCGAAAATGAACCCGGTTCATCCATCATGCCAGGGAAGGTAAATCCTACACAGAATGAAGCCTTGAGCATGGTTTGCTGCCAGGTGATCGGAAACGATGTTGCCATCAATGTTGCCGGCACTCATGGTCATTTCCAGTTGAATGTTTTTAAACCGGTAATGATTTATAATCTGCTGATGTCGGCTCGGTTGTTGGGCGATGCCTGTGTTTCGTTCAACGATAACTGCGCTGTGGGAATTGAGCCGAACATGCCGTTTATTCAAAAGAATCTCGAAAATTCGCTGATGCTCGTAACGGCATTGAATCCGCATATCGGCTATGAAAATTCGGCAATGATTGCCAAAAAGGCACATAAAGAAGGTTTAACGCTTCGCCAGGCGGCTGTCGGAAGCGGTTTGGTTACCGATGAACAATTTACCGAATGGGTTGATCCCAGGAAAATGGTGTAAAAAAGGGAGTTTTTACTCCCTTTTTATTTATAATATTGTTCCTGCCATTTGGAGTAGCGGGATTTCATCTCTTTCATTACATTATAAATAGAACCTAACCAGTAGTTTCTAAAACCAACGCCGCCTGCTTTACCCGTTAATTCTTCGGTCAGCAGCACTTTTTTAGAACCAATATTAAAGAAGGTAACATAAATATTAGTTACTTCATTAATCCTGTCCAGATTACCTATTAAAAAAACCACTCCTATTCCTTCTTTTTCGCTTGGCGAATAGCTTGAAATGATAGATTGAATCTTTTCGGGAGTTAAAATTGTTTTTTTTGCAGGATCATCAGTTAACAAATTCGATTCTTCAGGTAATTTATTTTTTTCTTTTACAACACTTAAATCATTAACAACATCCGGTTTCCTCAGAAAATAACGTAAATCATATTTTTTTGATTCGGTTAATATTACCTGGTTCCATGCATCGAAATAGAAATCTTTTACTCTCTGTACGTCGTTAAATCCGATGGAGCCCAAAAGTTTTACCTGTGAATAATCCAACCCAAACCATACAATCTGTTTGGCTGTAAAAATATCCTTTGCTGTTTGTGCATTTGCAGACATGCCTATGCCTGTGAAAAATAAAATGATAAAAATGAACCTTTTCATATAATTGTTGATATAAATGATTGATTAATAAAATTTTTATTGTGAAATTTAGAATTGTAGCTTAGCGGTTTAAACGGTTGGTTGGGAAATATTTTCCAGTGGATTGGCATACATTTCAAGAAACATCTGCCAGAATTTACCGGTATCGCCATTTAAAGTATTGCATTGTTTTACCAAATGTCCTTCAAATTTAACTTTATCGGCAACCGAGTAAAAATCGGTATAGCGATGAGCGCCAGCTAATAAGTCGGCGGCAATGTAATTGGTAGGCCAAAGCTTATAATTGTTATGTATTTGTTTATCAATAAGATTTGCAATAGCCTGAATTTGTTGATTGTCGTTGAGCGAATCATCAATTTTATCCAAATCGTCATTTATAGGCTGGCATACCGCAAGATGAATATGGCCTTTTTGCTGGGTAATTCCGCTGATAATGCTATGTAAATCTTCGTGAGTGGTTTTTTTATAACCATTCACCGAAGCGTTGAGTTCCTCTACTTTTAGTTTATCACAGGGCTCGTACTCATACGACATCGATACGGGGACGATGTTTAGTTGTTTAAAATTACTTTTTAGTTGATGACTTAAACCCATAACCAGCATTTTAAGCAAACCCGGCTGGGTTTTATCGGCTCCATCCTTTGTCCTGCCGTTGCGTTGAGCTATCCATACCGAAATTTTCCGGTCGTTTATGGAATGCCGTATAAATTCCGATAGGAGTTTTTCCTGATTATACCATTGGCGGCTTGTTCCTTCGTCGCGGTAAACCGTAACCATTTTATTAAGTCTTACCATATCGGCAAGCACAGGAGAAACCATCAGATTGCTGCCCGATGAAATTTCGGTCGTGGGCAATCCTTGTTCGAGTAGTAAAATATTCAGTATGGCCGAATCAAGGAAGATATCGCGGTGATTGGAAATAAATAAATACGCCTGATCTGGTTTTATGTTTTCAAAACCGCTAAATGTTAGACCATTGGATGTTTTTTCCAGAATAGACCGTATCATGGGATACATAAATTTCTTCTGAAATTCAGCTACGGAAGAAATATTTTTCAAATTATCAGTTATTTTTTCAGCCGGCATGTTCGGGAATAAATAATTGGATAATTTTAAAAAAGCTGTATTAGCTGTAATTCTGTTAATTGCAGCTTTTACTTCTTCTTCCGATTCTAAAAATTGATGAATGGATTTAAAATCTTTTTGATAAAGCATAAACAAAAGTAAAAATAATATTGAATTAATAGTTCTAAAGAAGCAAAAATTTTTACTTTTGATACGGAAAACCAAATTCAATGTCCACACTAAACGACATAAAAAAACCTATACAACAGCATCTTACTGAATTTGAAGCGAGATTCAAAATTTCTATGCACAGTTCGGTGCCGTTGCTCAATAAAGTTACGCAATATATCCTGAAGCGCAAAGGCAAACAAATGCGTCCGATGTTTGTGATGCTGGCCGCCGATATTTGCGGTAAAATCAACGACAGCACTTATCATGCAGCTTCATTGATCGAACTTTTACACACGGCTACCCTGGTTCACGACGATGTGGTGGATGATTCCAACGAACGCAGAGGCTTTTTTTCCATTAATGCTTTATGGAAGAACAAGATTGCCGTTTTGGTTGGCGATTATTTATTGTCGAGAGGTTTATTGCTTTCGATTGAAAACAATGAATTTGAATTACTTAAGATTGTTTCGGAAGCTACCCGCGAAATGAGCGAAGGCGAACTGTTGCAAATAGAAAAAGCCCGCCGCCTCGACATCAGTGAAGATATTTATTTTGAAATTATCCGGAAAAAAACGGCTTCACTCATCGCATCCTGTTGTGCTTGTGGCGCTTCGTCTGTCAAGGCAAATCCTGAAGTTGTGGATAAAATGCATCGCTTTGGCGAATATGTGGGTATTGCTTTCCAGATCAAGGACGACCTGTTTGATTATGAAAAAAGTAATGCTACCGGTAAGCCTAACGGCATTGACATCAAGGAACAAAAGATGACATTGCCCCTGATTTTTTTACTCGAAAATTCGAACTTTTTTGACAAAAAACGTCTTATCCATACAATAAAGCACCATCATCAGAATCCCGAAAAGGTAGCCGAAGTGATTAAAAAAGTAAACCAAAGTGGTGGAATTGAATATGCTTACCAGAGGATGATGGAATATCAAAATAATGCATTGGATATTCTCAACGAATTTCCCGACAGTCCTTCGAGGCAAGCTATGCAACAACTGGTGATTTTTACTACCGAACGCAGAAGTTAGCCGTTTGTAAAAAATTATCCTTTTTTCAGTGTAAAGGCAAAGGTAGTACCTACTCCCGGCGTACTTCGTACATTTATTGTTTGGCCGTGAGCTTCAATAATGTGCTTAACGATGGATAAGCCTAGTCCGGTGCCACCTCGTTCGCGTGAACGTGCTTTGTCGGTACGGAAAAAACGCTCAAACAGTCGGGGAATATCCTTTTTATCAATTCCCACCCCGTTATCGGTTACCTCCACGAGTATGTTTTCGTCCATATCAAAATAGCTGATCTTCGTTTTTCCGGGGTTTTTATCGTTGTAACTGATAGAATTATCAATCAAATTAATAAGGACTTGTCGTATTTTTTCCCTATCGCCTTCCACCATTACAGCTGGTTCGTAATTGTCGCCGAAAACGATACTGATATTTTTTTCTTTGGCTTTCATCTCCAGAAATTCTATTACTTCCTTGGTCAGGGAGAGGAGGTCGAATTTGATAATTTTCAGTTTGAGTTCGCCCGATTCGAGATGGGATATTATTTCCAGATCTTTCACAATGGCAATCATACGGTTGATGCTTTTTTCGGTTCGGCGTAGGTATTCCCTGTTGATGGCCGGATCGTCCAACCCGCCTTCGAGCAGGGTTAGCACATATCCTTGGATATTGAAAATCGGAGTTTTCAGTTCGTGCGAAACATTACCGATGAATTCGCGGCGATAGGCTTCCAGCTTTTTAAGTTCTTCTATTTCCCTCGTTTTGTCGGTTGCCCAGTCACTTACGTCTTTATTTACCAAATCAAGATCAGCTTTAGTGCTGACGTTTATCCTTGATTCTTTAGGCATTTTCAGTTGGTGTATCGTTTTATAGATCAGGCGTATTTTTGCATAAATAAATTTCTGAATGGTTATAAAATAGATCAGGTACGAAAATCCGAAAAGTAAAATGATAACAATCAGTAAAGTCCAAAACACGTGATGGATAAGTGGGAAAATAAGCAAATAAGCGGCTGTCAGAAAAACAACAGTAGCAAAAGCATTTATCAATGCGAGATGTTTTGGGGAGGACAGCTTCATGACATCTCTTCGTATTTATACCCCACTCCTTTAATAGTTTTGATATTATCAATACCAATTTTTTCGCGGATACGGCGCACGTGAACGTCTATAGTCCGGTCACCTACAATAACGTCGTCGCCCCAAACCCGGGTGAAAATTTCGTCGCGCGTAAAAACTTTATTGGGCTTTGAAGCCAGCAAAAGCAGTAATTCAAACTCTTTTTTGGGAAGTGCAATTTCCTTACCTTCTTTAATCACCAGATACTTTTCCCTGTCGATAACCATTTCTTTGAGCGTAAGGATATTTCCGACCGGTTCATCCATTTTATATCGCTTTAGCAGTGCTTTGATACGGCTGATGAGCACCATCGGTTTGACGGGTTTGGTAATATAATCGTCGGCTCCGGCATCAAAACCGGCAATCTGTGAATAATCTTCACTTCGTGCCGTCAAAAAAAGGATGATGGTATTGCTTAAACCGGGCAAACTTTTTATTTCGCGGCAAGCTTCCATACCGTCCATCTCGGGCATCATCACATCAAGGATGATTAAATGCGGATTAAGTTCCTTCGCCCTGCTGATGGCTTCTTTGCCATTGCTTGCGGTAAATACCTGATAGCCTTCTTTTCGCAGATTGTAGCCCAGAAATTCAAGCACATCATTTTCGTCGTCAACAAGTAAAATCCTATACTTTTCGTTTTCCATGACGTTGGCTAATTTATTATTCATCAATTTATTTTGCAAAAATAGATAATCACTATCATTCTTTTGTTAATTTTGAATTAAATTTTTACCCAACAACACTACTTTTGATGATGACAAAAAAATATTGGTTATTAGCTACTTTATTGATGATTTTTATCTGTCCATTGAGCGCCCAGCGGTTCAACGGAGGACTGATAGGAGGGATGAGTACCAGCGAAATTTCCGGCGACCGCTTTAACGGACCCAGCAAAGTTGGACTTTTTACCGGTGTCTTCGGTAACTTTTATATTTCTGATAAATCATCCATACAGATGGAACTGGAATATATTCAGAAAGGCAGCCGTAAAGTGCCCGATTCCACGGATGTTACTTTTTATTTGCTCCGGATTAATTATGTGGAAATTCCTTTGCTCTACAAATATGATCTGACAAAGAAAATCACGTTTGAAGCAGGCCCATCGCTCGGATATCTTATCGGTAAATACGAGGAGGTGAATGGTGAAGAACTTACCAATCCGTTTAAGAAATGGGATTTTCAGCTTGCCGTTGGCGGATATTATAATTTAACCAAACATCTGAAATTTAACGTACGATATACCAATACGCTCTTTTTCCCCGTTCGTAACGGAGCATCGGGAACAACGTACTGGCTGAAGAAAGGACAATATAACGAGGTGCTGAGTTTTTTGCTGCATTACCAGTTTTAAGCAATTACGAATTACGAATTACAAATTACGAGGGACAAGGGACGAGGGACAAAGGACAAATTACGAATTACGAGGGACGAATGGCGAATTACGAATTACGAATTACAAATGCCAATCAACAATCAACCAGCAACAATCAACTAAAACATAATGGCTGAAAAAATAAAACTTATCGTAGGTGTTACCGGTGCCAGCGGAGCTATTTATGCCAAAGCATTGTTCGAGGAGTTGGTGCGGCTTAACGAACAGGTGGCCAATTGCAGCGTAGTGTTTTCGGAAAACGGAAAGAAGGTATGGGAATACGAACTGGGTAACGACGATTACCGGAAAATTCCTTTCAGAATATACGAAAGCAACGATTTTTATGCTCCTATGGCTTCGGGTTCGGCGGCCTACCATGCCATGATTGTTTGTCCGTGCACCATGGGGACGCTGGGACGTATTGCCTCGGGAGTTTCCAACGATTTGCTTACCCGTGCCGCTGATGTAATGCTTAAAGAAAGAAGAAAACTTATATTAGTTACCCGCGAAATGCCGCTTAACCTGATTCACATCAATAATATGAAAACCGTAACCGAAGCCGGTGGGATCATCTGTCCGGCATCGCCGGCTTTTTACCATAAACCAGCCACCCTTGAGGAAGCAGCGAAAACGGTAATTGACAGGACACTTCTCTTAGCCGGTTTCCAAACCGATAGTAAAGGCTGGGGCGTCTGAAAGACGGAATACAGGAATGGACGATTAATTTTCTCCCGGCAAAAACTATTCATACAAATAATTTTGTTTGATAATGATGGAAATGCCCATGGAATCGCCATAGGTGTAACGCCGGTTGTTTAAGGTGAAATCGTAGTTAAAGACCGTCTTCACAAGAAATCGGCTGTCGGAACGCTTCAAAAGATCGTATCCGAACTCGACGATGGCGGAGTAATCCGACTTTTCGCTGATGATATTCCGGAACCATAAACCAAAAACCATGGGACTGGTATAATAATTTAACCCGAGCGTGGTGGTGTTGAACTTTAGCTGGTTTTCGTAAATCCCGGCAAACGAAAGACGGTTATATTGCTGGAAGCCGCGGGTCCGTGCCAGGAAACAATTATAATTTGCCTGCAATACATAACGTATGGGCATTTTATTTTTACTGTTATCATCAATAGTATACGACGCAGTGGAATACAAATGATGAGCCGAAAATCCGAGAATAAGATTATTGATAGGATCGGAGGTGTTGCCAAAACCCAGGGTGTAAACCATCCCGGCATCAAAATCAATGGAGTTTAAAAAGTTGAGGCGGGAGGGCAGTTCGTTGGTGCTACCATAAATATTCCCCCTTACGGGATCCAGCTGGCTGCTAAAGATCAAATCGTCGGGATCGAGCAATGATTTTTGCATGGAGGAGGCGGTGAGCCCAAACCGGATTTTTTGATATTTGGCTATGCGTATGCCGCTCGAAAGGACCATTCCAATGGTTTGAGTCCTGAAATAACCTTCCTGAGTTTGAAGGGCAAGCAATCCGAATCCGATGGAATTGGAATGATTGGTATTAGCCGGCGAATAACCTGCATCATAACTTACGCTTAACGAATGGAATCCTTTGTCCCTGACGTTAAATTTAAATTTGCGGTAATTGGTCCTCAATACCTGTGTCCATTCAGGATCGTTGGAGCGCAACTCGTTGAACCGGTCGTTATATCCCGCAAAGGCGGGGTTATAGTAGATGGGATTATTATAAAACTGCGAAAAATTGGGATCCTGAGCGAATCCTTTCAGGCAAAAGCTTGTAAGGAAAATTAAAAACAAGATAAAAATTTTGTTTCTCAATGTTTTTATATAAGACATTTTCAGTATCCTCAGTTAATTCAACCGCCTTAGCAATGGCAAAGGTGTAATGCAATTTACAGGACAAAGGTAAAAAGATTGTTAATAAAACCCGGTTTTGGCACAAAAAGAATCAAATAAAAAGTGATTCCGACAGGATTACTGGATTCCCAGGATTAAAACCTAAATCATAATATTATATTTACACAAAATTTAATATATTCCAGTAACACGATTTATAAAAACCGCCGGAATGAATGTGAAAACCGCCGGATGACTTGCGAATATGCCCGGAATAAATGCGGACACGCCCGGGTTGAATGCGAACATTCCCGGATTAAATGCGAACACGCCCGGGATGAATGCGAACATTCCCGGGATGAATGCGAACATTCCCGGAATGAATGCGAACATCGCCGGGATGAATGCGAACTTCGCCGGAATGAATGCGAACATACCCGGATTGAGTGCGAACATGCCCGAGATGAATGCGAACATGCCCGGATTAAATGCGAACATGCCCGGGATGAATGCGAACATACCCGGATTGAATGCGAACATACCCGGAACTGCTTCTATTCCGTATGCTACACCTTCTGATATCCGGATTATTGGGGAGTTCCGTTGCCGGGTTTACTATCCCTTTTATTTTCCAAACCTTCGGCTATTGCTCTGAAGGAAAATAATTTCTGCGAAACGGGATCATTGTTATAAATGCTTTTCCCCAGGGTGCAGATAGCTATTACTTCGGTATAGATATCGTTAAGCTCGGTTTGCAGTTCCCTGGTAAGTACCGGGCGGCTACCCATGATGCTTTCCTGGGCTACATTCGCCTTGTCGAGCGGGTCGGCATCGGCAACCAAGGTATCAATGGCTTCGGCGTTCATACCCGCCTCTATCAGTTGCTGACGGTAAGGCTCGATGTTTTCCTTTATTGCCATAAGGATAGCCGTAATGGCTTCCTGTTTGCCCCTGCCAGCCAGTTCATACCATTTGGTAAACCCAAAAGTCTGAAGTATGGTTTCGAGCAGGGGTTTGTCCTTGGCAAAAACGACTTTAAGGTCGGTATAAAAAGCACGCAAATTTTTAAGGGCACGATCTACTATGCTTTTTACCTCTTTGGTAGCGTTTTTCTGGACAAAATACTTATCTGTAGAAATTTTCTGAAGACCCGTTTGAATGCGCGTATCGAGTTTTTCGACATAAACGGCTGTGAGTGTGGATAGCCTTTGTGTAAAAAGGGCTAATACAGGAACAAGATTTTTTAAAATCACCTGACAAGTAAGCAACATCACCAGATGAGAATAATTGTAATTTGGCTTCATGATACTTAAATTTTAATTGTGATAATTAAGAACAAAATGTTAACACAAAAATAAATAATTTTTTTTACACAAATCAAAGCAAAAAAATATTTTTTTACGTGGAAAGGCGGATATTGTGGCAGTTGGAGGTTGAAAAAGCAAGCGGGGATTGGGTTTTGGGGAGGTGGAGAAATTTATTTATATAGGGATGAAAGGAAGGAAAAAATATATGGGATGAGAGGGATGTCTGAAAATTGATTAAGTTTGTAAATCATAAACGATATAAACTCTGGTAATCGTTAATAGATTGAATTTTTAGTTGCTTTTAGGTACGGATTTATATTGAAAATTTTAAAAATAGTTTATTCCGACTATATGATAAATTGCATGGCTAAAGCCACTGAATATGAAACAATCTTTATAACCGGCATAAATGCCGGAGTTAGTGAAAAGAGCTATCACTGTTTGGCTACATAAGCTTAATGAAAGCTGAGAAATAACTAACTCCGCCTTTTCGATAAATTGCAGGGCTAAAGCCACCGAACATGAAACGATCTTTATAACCGGCATAAATGCCGGAGTTAGTGAAAAGAGCTATTACCGGCTGGATATATGGGCATAATGAAAGCTGAAAATTGACTAACTCCGCCTTTTAAGGCGGTGTACAAAGGAAATCAAATAACTATTGGGCTTTAGCCCAAAAAAGCAGAGAAAAGATGAAGCTAAATAAAATCAATAACCTTAGCAAAATTAATATCTAAAAATAATCGTTCCGTTTGTGTTTTTGTTTATTTAAACATCTATATTTGTAATTCGAAAATTAATAATAACCATTCTAAAAATAAAAAAATATGAAACTAAAACTTTACACATTATTTATTCTGCTCTTGTGTGGAATGGCAACTTATTCTCAGGAACAAGCCCCCGATTGGGCATGGGCGAAAAGTGCCGAAGTTGGCTGGCATTAACAACAATGAAAAGCAAAATAAATTTAATTAGAATTTTTGATTATTAATTACAAAAGTAAAGAGTAACAAACAATAAATTATTGAGGATATGAATAAGAGAATTTATTTATTATTAATTGTAATTATAACGATAAATAGCTTTATCAGTTGTAAAAAAGAAAACACAAATATGGCAAACAAATGCAATAATGATACTTTATTTTTTGATAATTTTGAAAATATGCAGATTTCAAAAAATAAATGGATTTTTGAAGATCTTGCGGAAATTGCTACAGAAGATACAATAAATCATTATTTATCAGTATCAAGTTTTACACAAAGAAATATGGGGCATTCATATTATGAAAGCGGAAATGCCTACAGTTTAATTACAGGAATAGAATCTGATAAGTTAATATTTAAGTTAAGTTATAAGGCTTTTGTTAATTCAGATGATGGCCCAACAGTGTTTAAATTAATTCAAGTAAAAAAGGATACAGTATGTGAAATAATCAATATATCAGAGCATGTCGCTGGTAAGTGGAAAAATTACCAAATTTCCGGTACTATTTTTAACTTGAGAAAAGAGGATACGCTTCGCATGGTTATCGTTAATATGGCTGGGTATAATAATGGTTCTTATGAGTCAGGATTTGATGATATTTTAATAACAAAAAAATAACGCCAGCTAACAATGACTATAGGCAAGTCGGGTTTTACAAAGTTGCAAATGACTGTTCTTTCCATTACATTTGTTCCCGGTTGAAGCAAATGCGGCTTCGCCCCCCCGCCCTGCTTATGGCCGAAATGGTAGTGACGATGAACTGTGTTTAAGCACTATAACAGATATAGTCGGAATGTTTACCTTACCGGGAATTTCAACAGTCCTTCCATAGCCCTTGGCAATTTTACCCTAAATAATGTTGGGGGTTATGGCATTTTTATTGTAAAATATAATTCTGACGAAAATGTGACTTGGGCTAAAAATGTTAGCGGTAACAGCTTTGATAATAGTACCAATATTACCATTGATGTAGCGGGTAATATTTATCTTACCGGATACTTCATAAGTCATATCCTCACTTTTGAAAATACTACTTTAACTAATTATGGAGATGATTACACTGCTATTTTTATTGCCAAGCTAAACTTAAGCGCTGGCAATAATGGTCCGGTTTGTGAAAGTTATCCCCTAAACGTAACTGTTTATCCCAACCCGGCTGGCGATGAACTTACGATAACCATCCCAACGTATTCGGCAGTTAATCACACCACGCTGGAATTGTTCGATATTTATGGCAAACTGCTGAAAAGCGTTACCGTTACCGGAAACACAACAACTGTGGATGTCTCAGGTTACCCGTCGGGTGTTTATGTTGTCCGGTTTATGGATAAGAAAGGAATTGTATCGAAAAGAATTATCAAGAGATAAAATCAATAATCCTGACGGGGCTTTAAGCTTCGTCAGGATTTTATAATATACCGACTAACTTAGCTGAGCGGTATTTGCAATTCCGCCCGGAAGATAGCAAAACTAATAATTTTGTAAAGCAAATATAAATTACCGCGTAGCGGTTAAAGTATTGTAGCAAATGGAAAATGAAGACCAATCTGTTCTCCGTAGGAGATAAACAAAAGAAAGAGCATAACCTCTACGAGGTAACAAAAACATAAGAAGGCATGATCCCTACAATACCTGATGCCCTACGGGCAAAGGCTATTTGAATAGTTTGGAGGATCCGGCTGAGTGGCATTTGCAATACCACACCTGGAACATAGCGGAATTAATAATTCCGCAAAAGCAAATATAAATTACCGCGTAGCGGTTAACGTATTGTAGCAAATTGAAATGAAGATTAATCTGTTCTCCATAGGAGATAAACAAAAGAAAGAGCATAACCTTTACAAGGTATCAAAAACATAAGAAGGCATGATTTCTACAATACCTTATGCCCTACGGGCAAAGGCTATTTGAATAGTTTGGAGAATCCGGCTGAGCGGCATTTATAATTCCGTAAAGCAAATATAGATTACCGCGTAGCGGTTAGAGTATTGTAGCAAATGGAAAATGAAGATTAATCTATTCTCCGTAGGAGATAAACAAAAGAAAGTGTATAACCTCTACGAGGTATCAAAAACATAAGAAAGCATGATTTCTACAATACCTGATGCCCTACGGGCAAAAAGAAATGCGACAATGCAAATGGAATAAAGGCGGCTAAAGCCGGGAAAAAAAGAAAAACAATCTTATTCCGGCAATGAGTGAAAAAAATATTAAAATAAAAGGGCAAAGGACAGCGCGAAAGACTGAAAAAGATATGTTGCCGTCATTTTAGCGAAAAAGATATATTGCCGCCAGCTTTAGCTGACGGAAAAAAATAAGAAAGCAGGCAAGGCTTTAGCCACATAATAAAAGTTACCCGGCTAATCGTTTCCAATATCAATAGTTACTGGTATCAATCTGACAAACGCTCTAAAAAATCACAGAATGTTGGTTTGATGCACATCAATCTCTTGATCCGGGATGCAGTCTCTAGGATATAGGGAACTTGCACTTCTGGGAAATTTTCATAATTTTTTATTTCATAGGGTTTAATTTGTACTTTTGGCTGCAAAAGAACTTGTAGCCATTATAGCCAATCAAGCGAAACGAATAAACGAACAACCGGAAATTTAAAAGTGGGGAGTCAGCACGGTAATCACGGACAACAAAAAAATGAAAAAACTTACAATTATCTTGATAATTTTATTTGCAGCAACATTTTCAGTAAAGGCTCAGTGGATTCAGGGTGATGGGATATACGGAGGAAGCGTCATGGCGCTTGCCGTAAGCGGAGATAATATTTATGCAGGAACCAACAACAGTGTATTTCTGTCTACCAATAATGCAACAAGCTGGAATCAGACCGCTTTAGATAAAACAGCTGTTTGTTCTCTTCTTACCCTTGGAGATAATCTGTTTGCAGGAACAACCGGTGGCGGAGTTTACCGTTCTACAGATCATGGTGCAAGCTGGACGCAAACTTCTTTGGGCTTTGGCTATTATCCATATGTTTATTGTCTTGCTGCAAAGGGGAATACTATTTTTGCAGGAACGCAGAATTATGGCGTGTATTTCTCCACCGATAATGGAACGAACTGGACTCAGACTTCCCTTAATAGCTCTCATGTTACCTCTCTCGAGGTTATCGGAAATAGGATTTTTGCAGGAGTAATCAGTTCAGGAATGAACACGGATGGTATATACATCTCCGATGATAATGGCTTAACCTGGCATGGCGCTGGTTTACTCAATATTAATGTAAATGATTTTACGGTAATAGGCAACAGCATTTTTGCTGCTACAACCATGTATGGCGTTTTTATCTCCAACGACAACGGAACTACCTGGACGCAAACATCTCTTAATTTTTCGAGCAATGATATTTATTGCTTTGCAACCATAGGAGATACAATTTATGTCGGTACCGGATATAATGGCGTGTGGTTTTCGACAGATAATGGTGCAAGCTGGTCGGAAACCGAGTTTAAAAGGGGATGGGTTATGTCCCTTGCTGTCAATGGAAATAATATTTACGCGGGAACTAACGATCGCGGGGTTTTTCTCTCCACCGATGCCGGACAAACCTGGACACAGACTCCCCTGAATAATCAACTTGTTCAATCACTTACGGCAGACGAAAGTAATTTGTATGCGGGGACATGGAATTTTACGGGCGGCGTATTTCGCTCCGAAAACGATGGCGCAAACTGGACAGGAACGACCATGAGTTATCAGAATGTTATGTCTATGACAAAAAGCGGCAATACCATTTGTGCCGGGACTGACAATGATGGTGTCTATATTTCTACAGATAAAGGAGTAAGCTGGAACATGACCCAATTGAGAAACCAGATTTTTTCCCTTGCCGCCAGCGGGGATACTGTTTTTGCGGGAACAAACAATGGCGTTTATCGCTCCACCAATAATGGCTTATGGTGGACCCAAACTTCACTGAATGATAGAATTATTTATGCATTAACTATTAATGGAAGCAATGTTTTCGCTGCAGGAGGTGGTATTTATCATTCCACGGATAATGGTGCAAGTTGGTCGGCGCCCAGTTTGCAAGGTCATGGTGTACGTTCACTTGCCGTATCGGGTGATACTGTTTATGCGGGAACCGAAAGCGGCGTTTACGTTTCCACTAATAATGGCGCAAACTGGACGCAAACCACCCTTAATAACCAATTTGTTTATGCACTGGCAACCATTGGAAATTATGTTTTTGCCGGAACAGATACATATCCTCAGGGTTCCGGTGGTATTTATTTTTCAAGGGATAAAGGAGTAAGCTGGATAGATGTAAATCAGGGATTCAACGTTATTCCAACCGTATATTCATTGTTGATTAACCATAATTTTATCTATGCAGGAACCGCCGGAAACGGAGTCTGGAAGCGTCCTTTATCTGAGATGCCCAATGGGATTAATGATATTCCCGAAAACACTCATTTCTCGGTTTACCCCAATCCTGCTTCTGACGTTATAACTGTAGATATTGACAGAAATATCAAAGCCGACTTTACATTAAACATTTTAAACATAACGGGTTCATCAGTCAAAACAAGGAATTTTAAACAAAATCAACAGCAAATAAATATCGGTAACTTACCCAATGGAGTTTATATGGTTGAAATAAAAACGAAAGACTGGACCGGAATGCAAAAAATCATCATTCAAAAATAAAATAGATTATTTGGCATGAAATATCCATAAGGGTTATACTCATACCAACCGAGAATGATATTTTATGGATATTCCATCTGACCGATAAATTAAAAATTAATTACAGATGAAAAAAAAGAACAGAATCTGGATTTACGCATTCATCGTTTTGGGACTTACCTTGTTTTTTAACAATGGTTGCAAAAAGGATGATAACGATTCCAACGGGGATAAAATCGGTGCGGCCAAAGACCTTTTGAGTCTGTCTCCCGAATACCAGCCCGGCACCTATCGTAATATGGATAAGATTTTCAGTACCCGCACCTTCAAACGGGGACAAAGCGTATATGCGTTGCCCTGTTCTGCGCAGCCGCTGACTTCCGTAACGTATTCCCCCGATGGCGTTAAAACGTATGGCATTGATGATTTTATAGAAAGGAACAATGTTGCCGGTTTATTGATCATCAAGGACGGGCAGATTGCACTTGAACGCTACGCCGAGGGTAATACCGAAACCTCGAGATGGACATCATTCTCTGTTGGCAAATCTATTGTGTCAACACTTATCGGCATTGCCGTAAAGGAAGGCAAGATTGATATTCATAACCTTGTAACGTATTATCTTCCCCAGTTGCAGGGAACGGCTTACGATGGAGTAACCGTCAGACAACTTTTGCAGATGTCGTCGGGTGTGCAATGGGACGAAGAATACCTCGGCGGAGCAACTTCATTTGCCGATATGTGGCAATGCCTTTTGGCTGGCAAAGGGGGCATTCTGGAGGTAATGTCGAAGCTGCCACGGGCGGCAGAACCAGGAACAAAATTTAATTACAATACCGGTGAAACATTTGTGGAAGGTCAGGTGCTGAAAGCTGCCCTTGGCGGTGAATCTTTATCAAGCTACCTGTCGCGAAAAATATGGGCGAACATGGGAATGGAATCCGACGGGTACTGGCTACTCGACTCGAAAGATGGCAGTGAGTTTGCCGGAGGAAATCTAAGCATGACCCTGCGCGATTACGGCAGATTCGGGATGTTTATGCTTAACAACGGTGTTGTAAACGGAACGTCCATGCTGCCCGCAAACTGGATAACCGAAGCCACGGTACCGGCAGACGATTCGCCTCAATGCGGTTACGGGAAATTGTATGCGCCGGATAATTGCAACGATTATCCCTATTCATATCCTCCTGGTTATGGCTACAACTGGTGGGCATTACCCACGCAAAACTGGGGCACATGGGAACATCTGAACGACCCGCTTTGGTGGGGCGCCGATACACTGAATGTAGTTGTCCCGGATCTTCCAAATCTATCAGGTTCTTTCATTGCTCAGGGCGTCTTTGGGCAGTTTATTGTTGTTAACCAAAAGGAAAATCTGGTTGCCGTGGTATGGAGTACCTGGAAAGATACCTGGATTGATCCCAAAGAATATGAGGTCTACAGTTTCCTGAACGCAGCGGCAACATACCTGAAAAAATAAGGAAATTGAATTTATTTCGTTGAAAAGATATTCCCTTAATTAGGGTTTGCTGAAAGCCATAATACTATGTTTTTTATCGGATTGACAACTGTTTTATAAAAGAAATGCAAGGGAAATAGGGTTCATCATAAGTCTTTTACTCAGGAGAACCGTATCTTTTGTTCAGGAGAACCGTATCTCTTGCTCAGGAGAACCGTATCTCTTAATTAAATGCTCCTTAGCTTTTTTAGTCCCAGTTATCATTGAACTTTTTTTGTCTGTAAATAACTTTAGCTTAGTCCAGATAGAACTTGCTTCTACGAATGCTCGAAGATTTGTTTCTAATGAATGCTTGCATTCATTTTCCTAAAATCCTGAAAGGATTTAATTTGAATAGCCCCGAATGAAATTCGGGGTATGAGTCAATTTTACTGTCAGGAACCCTGAAAGGGTTCAATAATAACCATATTGAACCTCTATCGGGGTTCTTCATTTGCAGAACATTTTTATCCCGAATTTCATTCGGGGCTATTTATATTTAACCACTTCGTGGTTTTTTTAGCTAACCCTAAGTATTTGTTTTAAAATGCATGTGCTGATGGCTATCAAAATATCCGGCAAGCTATCTAAAAAATCGCAGCATGTTTTGTTGTCAGCGTATCAACTTCCTTGTACGAAATGCAGTCCCAAACCGGACAAACGTGTTTACACAGCAGGCAGCCGACGCAACGTTCTTCATCCACGGAAGCTTTTCTCGTTAGGGTGTCGAATTTCATTGCCTGATTGGCACCATCCTGGCATGAAATATAACATTGTCCGCAGCCAATACATTTGGCATCGTCAACCACCGAAACTACCTGGAAACGCGTTTCAAATTCGGAAGGATCAACAATTTTCCGGGCGGCTTTTCCGATAATTTCATCCAGCGATTGAATGTTCCGTTCGAGCATAAAATCGCTGAGACCTTCCATCATATCTTCAACAATCCGGTAGCCATATCTTAAAATTCCGGTGGTAACCTGCAGGTTGGTAGCGCCAAGCAACAAAAAATGTAGTGCATCAATCCATGTTTCTATCCCGCCAATGGCGCTGACAGGCAAACCCAATTCTTTTGAATTAAAAAGTTCGGAAACAAAACGCATGGCTACCGGTTTAACCGACGGACCCGAAAATCCTGTTGCAGCCGAATGTCCGTGAATATTTGGCAGTGGCGTAAAATTGTTGATATCAATATCGCTTATTGCCTTGATGGTATTGATGGCGGAGATAGCATCGGCTCCGCCACTTTTTGCAGCTAAGGCAACCGGAACCATATCGGTTATATTCGGTGTCATCTTTGCCATTACTGGAAGTTTAGTTGCTTTCTTCACCACTTCGGTAAAAGCGGCAACGGCATGAAAATCCTGACCAACCCGATGTCCTGCAAATTTATGCGCCATTTGCGGACACGAAAAATTCAGTTCCAGCATATCGGCGCCGGCATCTTCCGACATCTTTGCCAATTCAGTCCAATCTTCATCCGAATAGCCCATAATGCTCGAAATTAATACCTTTTTAGGATAATTTTTTTTGAGCCAGGCAATATCTTTAAGATTGTCCCTGATGGGTCTGTCAGTGATTTGTTCGGCGTTCTGCAAGCCAACAAATCGTTTATCGTTATAATTATAGGCGTTCAGTCGTGGTGAAGGGACAACGACTTTAAAACTCTTTTCAAGTCCCAGCGTTTTGTAAACAATTCCGCCCCAGCCCGCATCATAAGCTCTTGCGCACATTTCGGCATGGTAGCCCACAGGGGAGGAGGAAAGACAAAACGGATTTTCGAACCTGATACCACAAAAATTAATACTTAAATCTGCCCTCGATTTCATTGGTTGTTCCTCCTGTTTTTTAAATAATTATCAATACTTTCGGCAGTCTTTTTTCCTTCGCCGACAGCCTGCACCACCGTGGCGCCACCGTTTGACACATCGCCGCATGCAAAAATGCCGGGGATGTTGGTTTCAAAATTTTCGTTCACTTCAACAGTTCCTTTTCCTTTTGTTTTGAGGTTTTTGGCAAAATTTACCACCTCGCAGCCGGGTTTTGTTCCGATAGCCTGAACCACCAGATCAATATTAATAGAGAATCCGGTTCCGTTTATCTGACGGGCATTCCGGGGCGTAAATTTTCCGGGTTCAATCCAGTCAATTTCCATTCCGGTCAATCCGGTTATTATTTTTTCTTTTGCAGTGATGCCGGTTATTTGAGAGCCAGATTTAAAAATGATGTTCATAATGCGGGCCAGATTGATTTCTTCCCTGTCGGCCGGCAGTTCGTCCAGGTGCTCAAGCGAAACGAGATATACCTTTTTGGCGCCGGCGGCTTTTGCCGAAACGGCAGAATCAATGGCGACACTTCCGCCACCAATCACAGCTACATTTTTATCTTTCAGAGCTATACTTTTATTATCAGTTTTGATCTGCCGGAGAAACGAAATGTAATCAACGGCATTTGAAAAACCATCAAATAGATCCAGTTTAAAAGCCACGGAAAGTCCGGAACTGAGAACAACTGCGTCATAGCCTTCTGCCAGCAGATTTATCACCGCCTCATTTGTGTTGATGGCAGATTTGTACTTTATTTCAACGCCCTGGCTGAGCAGATTTTTAACATCATAAGCCAGCGCTTCTCCGGGCAACCTGAACTCAGGGATATTCCATCTGGGTACTCCGCCGGCATTGTCTTCCCGCTCAAATATGGTAACATCATAATCCCTTTTTGCCAATGCCGAAGCGCAGCCCATGCCAGCCGGACCGCCACCGATGATGGCTATCCTGCCTTTGGTTTTCAAACTTTTATCCAATGGTTCTATGGTAAACTTTTTCCCGTATTCTGAAGCAAAGCGTTGCAACCCGCTGATATTGATCGGATCTTCCAGCGCTTTGACACTGCATTCTTTTTCACATAATTTTTCGACCGGACAAACAAAGGCGCAAACACTTCCGAGAATGTTGTTATTTCTTATGGTCCGGGCAGCGCCTTTGTAATTATAAAATTTTATCTGTCGGATGAATTTTGCCGGATCGGTACCGGCCGGGCATCCTGCGTTGCAGGGAGCATCAAAACAAAGCAAACACCGGTTCGATTCCTTTATGGCCGCCTGCAGGTTTAGCGGTTCGCGCATGCTTTTGAATTGTTCGATTTTAACAGGATCAATAGGATATTTCATGCCTTTTGCATTTAAATATAATTCGTCAATCGTTTGTAAAACTAATATAATTCTTTTAAAAATCTTTCCAAAGATAATTATTTTTAAAAACTCTCGTATATTGCACTCCATTTTTCAGATTTATCAGAAATTCACTAAGCTAAAGGAGGACTGTCCATGCACAATCGTATTGTAGGTATTAACGAAAAGTTACCGTTTTTTGAGAGTTTGCCACTCAGTTTCCAGCATCTTACCGCCATGTTTGGAGCCACCATCCTGGTTCCGATCCTGCTGGGTATTAATCCTGCTATTGCATTGCTGATGAATGGAATCGGCACTTTAATCTATTCGTGGGTTACAAAAGGAGGAATTCCCGCTTATCTGGGTTCGAGTTTTGCTTTTATTGCTCCTACGCTGCTAATCATCTCCACACTTGGCGGTTTCAGTCATGCACAATCGGGTTTTATCTTTTTCGGATTGTTTTTCATTATCATTTCTTTGATCGTAAAACGATACGGCATACGATGGATTGATGTGGTTATGCCTCCGGCTGTGATGGGTGCTGTGGTTGCCATCATCGGGCTCGAACTTGCCCCGGTTGCGGCACAACAGGCCGGACTTGCTCCCAGCCCTACAGCCGTTGGACAAGTGGTTGCTCCCTTTGTTGTTTCGTCCAATGTATTGATTGTTTCTATGTTCACCCTGTTTATCGGGATTATCGGCTCCGTAATTTTCAGGGGATTTATGCAGGTGATTCCGATACTGGTAGCCGCAATTGCGGGTTATATGCTGGCGCTTGCCATGGGCATGGTCGACACGGCTGCCATAAGAAATGCCGCCTGGTTTGCCCTGCCTGAATTTCAGGCTCCTGTTTTTGATCTTAATGCTATAATCGTCATTGCTCCGGCATGTATTGTTGTTTTTGCAGAACATATCAGCCACTTAATCGTTACCGGGAAAATAACCGGCAAAGACCTGATGAAAGACCCCGGATTGCACCGTTCTCTGCTGGGAGACGGCATCAGTAATGTGTTGTCAGGATTTACCGGTTCGACACCTAATACTACCTATGGTGAAAATATCGGGGTAATGGCAATTACACGCGTTTATTCCGTTTGGGTGATCCGGGGAGCAGCCCTTCTTGCAATTTTATTCTCCTGCATTGGCAAAGTGGCTGCGGCCATTTCCACTATTCCCTTACCGGTAATGGGTGGTATAACCATGCTTTTGTATGGTGTTATTGCGGTGCAGGGCTTCCGGATGTTTGTGGAACAGAAGGTTGATTTTAGCAAAAACAGCAATATGGTACTGGGAGCCATTACCTTTGTTGTAGGCGTGAGCGGAGCCGGCATTTATATCGGTTCTGTACAACTCAAAGGCATGGCTTTGGCCGCAATTGTTGGCGTAATACTGTCGCTGTTTTTCTTTATTTTTGGTAAGATAGGATTGATGAATAAAGATTGATTCGAAGCGTAATCCAGTTTATTCTATGATCAAACAAAAGTGAATAATCCTGACAAGGCTCAAAGCCGGGCCAGGATTTAATCGCATATTTTCTAAGTTAATTCAAAGTACTTGGTATGTTTTACAATTTTGCCTTCCACCAGGAAATAAACCGACTCGGCGATGTTGGTTGAATAACCGGCAATACGTTCCATCTGGCTGATGATAAGCATCAGATTTGTAGCTACCACAACGACGTCCGTCTCCTGTTTTCCGCACTTTTTCGGGACACCCGCATAAAGTATTGTATATCAATATAAGTTTTGTAATTTTGGGTGTCCCAAAATTATTGACATGTATATACGTGAAAAGAAAAATAACTCTGGAAGTAC
>Ga0183100_1000025_pt2 | contig 135818 bp, 110 predicted proteins | sample Biomet2_FD_127789 | JGI IMG/M metagenome (GOLD analysis project Ga0183100, IMG submission 127789) | Microbial communities from bioreactor (seeded with anoxic lake sediment) at LBNL, California, USA - Biofuel metagenome 2 | ecosystem: Engineered > Bioreactor > Anaerobic > Unclassified ... | reverse complement strand
TCCCTTGAAGGAATGGGTTTTGTGAACTGTCTTATTAGTCTAAGGTCTTCAGGATCTGTCATTTCCTTAACCGCCAACTTAGGCAGCAGTGTATAGCCATATTCTTTTTTTACAAGTTTAATTAAAGTCTCTAAACTGCCGCTTTCAAATTTGAACCCCGTATTTGTTTTATCCCTTGTCTGCCTACAATTTATTCTTGTGCACTCATTTGTTTAGTCACAACATTAACTGTTGACATAATAAATTTTTTGGTTTAAATTATTATAGTTACATTATCTAATATCTTATTTTTTAATAAAACAAAAAAAGGTCTATATGAGAACTATTAATTATTTCAAGTTACTACTATTGATTTTAGTATTCTTTTGTCCGGCAGTTATTCATTCGCAAATAACTACAAACCCTTATACAAAATTTCCCTTCGGCGAGTTTATTTATCAGCACTATCCAAGATTGGATAACAGTTCAGTAAACCCTGACCGGCAACGATTATTTAAATTATGGCAGGATTCATTAGCTGCAAATAATCAGGTAATTAATTTTCAAACAGATGAAAATTATGGACCTGCAATTCGGAATCTAAATAATTTGGTTTCTAGCTTATCTCTACAACCCCCTGTCTTAGGTAGTGAATTTATTTCCACTCCTGGTAAAAAATATTATGAAAAACAAAATTCTGCCCCTGGATTTGATAAAATATCCGAGGGCCATTATCTGAAATTCCCTGATTATGTTAGTATTACTAATCCGGCTGATAACAATTCAATTACTGTAGTAAATCAGTCTCCAGAAAATTATACTATTCAAACTAATTTGGACGGCAGCATCTCTGTTCATAATTATGGGAACTTTAATAAAGTTAAGATAATAGATGATATTAATGTCGCTATGAGTACAAATAATAGGTATGTTCTTAGTCCACGCGAATTTAATATCAGAGAAGTTAACAGCAAAGAATATTGTGTTTTCTATTTAAGTATTGAGTTTTCCAATAATACTGATATCGCAAGAAATGTTAATCTCTATGTGACATTAACCAATCAGAAGCCAGGAAGGGGTAATGACGAAAATCAAAAACCCATTGATAATTTCCCAATTCGCATTTTCCCCGGTAATAAGGGTGTAATTGAATTTAAGCTACTAAAGGGTTTGGACCCTACAATGTTTTTCTGGCCAAAATTAACGGTCGAGGCACAGACTCCCAGTAACTTTCAATTTACAATAAACAATATAAAGATATATGATGCTGCTGGAAAGGCTGTAGTTGAGGATAGTATTTTATATAAAGTAAATTCAACTGATTACAACTATACAGCCTTATTGGACACTATCAAATCTAATAGTATAAATCCAGTATTTTATTTATCAGATGAAGCTGTTGCTGGCAATGCAGTGGTTATGAGAGAAGTAAGAAATTTTATTGATAATAAGTTTGGAGCAACACCACATTATTTTTTTACAACTATGGCAGTAGAAGATTCATCTACCAGATCTAACTATAATTTACTAAAAGTACTTGGGACTAGTAATCTCATTTATGCCCCCGATATATATCTAATAGGTGGATTCGATACAACAAACACAGAATCCATTTATTTTTCATATTTCTGGCGATTAGTCGATGCACGAGTACAATGTAACAGTTACAACATAACCAGTAGAAGATTAAGAGACCTTGCCCGCTCTTGTTCCCCACAGCCTTTTTTAATCACTGTACCGCAGGCCCACGGTAATCATGTTTTATCGGATCCGTTATATTCGCACATTCTAGCTGAATCATACTTAACATTGCTAAATGACTTTAAAGGCATTTTATATTGGGCAATTATTCCTGATACTGATCCATTGGATAAAATGATTTATACGCATTTTTCAGGTGGAGATGAAACAAGTTTTTTATTAAATCCTAATAATATTGCGCCCCACAAAAAAGCAGCAATAAAGAAAGTTGGTGAATTTTTAAATCGTCCATTAGTAAATACTCCCTCTGTTTCTATTGGAGATAAGTTATTACATTGTAAAGTAGAAGATAACGCAATTGTTGGTGTTACCCCTGACGGTCATCCTAACTATGGCAATAATATTATTAATTTGGGAGATGAAAATCGAGTATTGCTAAAGTCAATCGATATTATCGATCCAAGCAATGGTTCTATTCTAAATGGAGGCGCAGCACCTTACCGTATTGTTGGTGTAGGTAATCTCAATGATAATGTAAATAGCAATAAAGCATATTTTCTTATCGCCAGTTTAGATCTTGATACAGTAAGGACCACAAAGTTAAGACTTAATTTTAAAACAAATAGCTCCATGTTCCTTAAGGTTACTACTAATGACAATCAGTTTGCCAACCGTATATATCCAGCCAATGGTGTTGTACTACTGACATTACCGGCAAATGGCATTATAATGTTGGAAGTTGAGAAAACTAATCAAGGTTCTTATTCTTTTCCTCAAAATTACCGTTTTGGGGTTGCGCGCGTAGAGGCCGATATGACCCATATAATCCTTGACAAATATTTCTATCAATATGGCAACTCTTCAACCGAATTTGCCCAATCACTTTGGATACCGGGTGATGATAATAAAGTATTTACTCTTAACTATGATAATGATGGTTTTACAGATATAGGTGCAATGCGAACAAGTATTAAAGATTCAACAAATAGAATTATTACACTTAATTACAGTATTTACCATCAGAACACAGATAATACCTTCACAAAAGTAAAAGATAATAGTTTTGTAGAATCAGTACCACTCACTCATAATGTTTCTTGTTTCCCAATTGTTTATCCATACTCAAACGGACCTGATAAATATGGTTATGTAATTAATGATGATTATTTAGGCGCCTATCACATAAAGATCCCTGGTTTTTTAGATACCACTATAACATCTTATTACTCAAGTAATGGCTTATTACATTATGGGAGATGGAGTAAGCTTAGATCAAACCAAATCTCATTATGCATTTTTGCAAACAATGCATTCTATATCGATACTACAGGCACTTATAGCTTTATGTGTATTCCACAATTCAATCTTTGTACAAATCCAATACCTGTTTATGGCAATTGGTCAAATTATCCGGAAAGCAGAAGTATTGATGAATTTGGCATATACTCGACTGATAATTTCTATGGCCCAGGTTTTTATCTTAATTTCAGCGGTTCAGACTCATATTCATATTTTGAATTTCCTTATGGCAACCCAGGAGATCAACCACTTGTTTGGTATCCAAATTATGTACCTGTTAAGCCACCAGATTCAGAAGAGAAATCTATTGCTAAAATTAATAAAACGGAATTAAAATATGGCATACAAACATATCCTAATCCCTTTAATCCGGTTATTAATATTAATGTTGAGCTACCAGACGATCAGTTAGTAACAATTGATATATACAATGTATTGGGACAGAAAGTGTCAACACTTATAAATGATAAGCTAAATGCTGGTTCTCATAGTTTTACCTGGAATGGCGCTAGTTTTGCTTCAGGAACTTACCTCATTAAAGTGACTTCCAATGAGAAAACTACAATTAAAAAGATATTGCTACTGAAATAAATCGTAAAATTATATATAATTTATGTTTTTATGAGGTTGTCTTATTATTTTTAAGACAGCCTCCTTTTATATTAATAAACACTTGTTAAGCTAATAAGCAGTATAATATATATAACAAGATAAATTAAATTGAGAATTTATTTTGCCCCAAGCTGCTTTTCGTAAAGCGGGATAATGGTTTCTTGTTTATCGGAAAGCATTTCCTTAGGGACTGATTTTCTTATGATTTCAGATAGTTTTTTAAGCAGCGGTTTTTTAAGTTCCGTGGATGGATAAACCAGCCCGATCTCCCTTGAAGGAATGGGTTTTGTGAACTGTCTTATTAGTCTAAGGTCTTCAGGATCTGTCATTTCCTTAACCGCCAACTTAGGCAGCAGTGTATAGCCATATTCTTTTTTTACAAGTTTAATTAAAGTCTCTAAACTGCCGCTTTCAAATTTGAATCCATTCCTGGCTTTATTTACAGCATTGCCCCCGCACAAACTTATTACCTGATTTCTGAAACAATGCCCTTCTTTAAGAAGCAGGATATCATCAAAGGGTAATTCGCCCTGTGTAAGATATTTTTTTTTGAACAACGGATGACTTTCCGGTACAAAGGCCATAAACGGTTCATAATATAAAGTCATTTCGGAAATATCACTTTGTTTTAGAGGTAATGCAAGAATGCCTGCATCAATAACATCCTTTCTTAATCCTGTGATAATTTCTGCCGTAGTAAGTTCATTAATAACCAAATCGACCTCAGGCAATTTTTCAGAAAAAAGGTTAAGGAAAAGCGGGAGCAAATATGGCGATATAGTAGGAATAATCCCCAAGCGGAAGACACCGCTATAGTCATCATTACCATATTTAACCAGTTCTTCAAGCCTGCCATATTCAGTTATAACAACTTTTGCCTGATTAATAAATTTCTCCCCTGCCTTTGTAATACCGATAGGATGTTTCTTTCTATTGAAGATAAGTATGCCCAAATCTTTTTCAAGCTTAGTTATCTGCATACTTAAGGTCGGCTGGGTTATAAAGCATTTTTCCGCAGCTATGGAAAAATTACGGTGGTTATAAACCGCCACTGCATATTTCATCTGGATTATACTTATAGACATAATATATTATTCCTATAATAATTATAGATTTCCTCTATGGTAATATAAACAAAATCAATTGGACTGGCATCATAGTTAATCATATTTTTAATCATTAAATTTTTAGAATAATTAAACATAAACAGGAAAATGAATATGAAAAATACAATTGTAAGCATCGGCTCAGAGTTTCCATCTTTTGAAAAGAAGGCAGTAGTTTCATTGGAGAAGAATAAAGAATTTGCAACCATCAGTTCTGAAGATCATAAGTCAGCAGGTCTTTGGCTGGTAATGTTCTGGTATCCAAAGGATTTTACTTTTGTATGCCCTACGGAGATTGCTGAATTTAATAAGCATTTTGAGGATTTTAGAGACCGCGACGCAATGCTTTTAGGTGCCTCCACTGATTCCGAGTTCGTACATCTGGCTTGGCGAAACGACCATAAAGACCTGAAAGGATTGAAATTTCCATTAGTTGCCGATACGTCAAAATCTTTAGCCGACAGTTTAGGCATCCTGACCAACGACGATGAGAAAGTTGCCTATAGAGCTACTTATATTGTGGATCCTCAGGGAATTGTCCGCTGGGTAAGCGTAAACGATCTTAGCGTCGGCAGAAATGTGAATGAAGTTTTGCGGGTTTTAGACGCTTTACAGACGGATGAACTTTGCCCATGTAATTGGGAAAAGGGCGAAGCTACTTTGAGTGCTTAATTATTAGTGTATGCTGATAGTGTAATTTGCGTTTGAACTGATGCGGTTATATGCGATATGTGCGACTGAATACGATGAATATGTTATGAGATGATGACTGACCTCACCCCCTGCCCCCTCTCCGACTTCCGCCTGCGGCGGGGAGAGGGGGGAAAAAACTTGTTGAGCTCCATTTCCTTATCCCCTCTCCCTTGAGAGGGGGTTGGGTTGGAGATGCGAATTGTTATTGTAAAAAGCAAAGAAAGGATTTATATGTCACTTGTTGAAACTAAAAATGATCTTTTAAGAGATTTAGGAATTGATTCCGGCTACACATCAACCGCATTAGAAAAATTAGTTAATGCGGACTCCAAATATTTAAAAGATTTGCGCATCAATTTGAATAATGTACTGTCTTCCATTAACATGACAAAAAAGGAGTCTCTGCTTATTGCCCTGGCAATAGCCGTTAATGAGAGAAACGAAATACTGAAAAGCGCATTTACCGCTCTTGCTGCTGCTAATGATGCTGCCAATACAGAAATTGCGGAAGCAGTTGCCTGTGCCAGTCTGCTGGCAACCAACAACGTGTTTTACAGATTCAAGCATTTTATAGGCGGAAGTACTGATGAATATCAGAATATGCCGGCCGGAATAAAAATGAACATAATGATAAATCCCATATTGGGGAAAGAACTATTTGAGCTTATCAGTTTAGCAGTATCTGCAGTTAACGCCTGTGAGCAATGTGTAAATTCACATGAGGCATCCGTAAAAACTGCCGGGGCCTCTGCAGCAAAAATATTTGATGCCATCCGTCTGGCAGCTGTTATCAGGGGATTATCCATAATAATAAATTGAGTGATAACGTTCTTTTTAATAATCTTACGTGACTTTGTAACTATTATACTTTTTAACATACTACAGATATTATTAGCTTTAACCCGATAAGTATGCAGCTCCTCGCATAAAATAACTTTGGGTTAAAGCTTTTAATTTTAGCATACATTTTACCACTTACCCGGCGTCACTTGACAAAAGAAGGACTTTTGCATATTTTTACTTTGAAAAACAAAGTACTTTATGAAAGAAATTAAAAATGGACGAAAATAAAGCTTACGAAGACCTGAAATTTATCAAACAGATTATTGAGGACAGCAAGAGGGAGTTTGTCTATAACGGTATCGATTATATTGTTTGGGGCATCCTCACATTCATAGGGCTAATTGCCACTTATTTTACAATCCATTGGTCATTCTTCCGGTCAATAGGAATTATCTGGCTTGGGATTGTGTTTGTGGGATATCTGTTCGGCTATTTAAACGGAAAAAGAGAAGAAAGAATAATGCCTGCAACTTTTTTAAGAAAAAGTATCTCGGCAGTATGGACTGCAACAGGAATTTCAATGCTCATATTTGGTTTTATCGCCCCGTCTAACAATCACTATTTGAGCGTTTTTATCTGCCCCTTTCTTGCTACAGTTCTGGGTACCGCTTATTTTATAACCGGATCATTAGTTGACGGTAAATGGATGAAATACCTTTCAATTGGATGGTGGGCAGGCGCAGTTACAATGTTTATAATTCCAGGTTTATACAGTCTTCTGTTAATGGCTTTTATGATGCTTGTATTGCAGACCATACCCGGCATTATTTTATACAGGAAATTCAGAAGAGAAATGAAAGCAGTAAAGTGAACGATTTTGATTACCAACAGCTTGACGATATTATCCATGCAAGGATACGACTGGCTATAATTGCAGTGCTTATTTCTGTAGGTGAGGCGGAATTTAATTTCCTTAAAGAGAAGGTCAACACTACAGACGGCAATTTAAGTACACACCTAAGGAAACTGGAAGAGGCAGAGTACATTTTAGTAAAGAAAGAGTTCCAGGAAAGAAAACCAAAGTCTTTTTACTCCCTTACCGCAAAAGGGAAAAAAGCATTTGAGCTATATGTTGAAAGATTAGAAAAATTAATAAAAAAATAGAGGCATCTTTAAAGCTCCAATATAAGACAACCCTCCCCGCCTTGCCGGGAAGCACAGATGATTTATTTTTTGAGCATATTTTACTATAAGAATTAGACATTTAACAACATCAAAGGACAATATGAAAATAATTATTCTGCTATGTTTACTTTTTACAGCATTTACATTCCCGCAGACAAAAATTACGGGAACTGTTCTTGATTCTGACGGAAAGCCCCTGCCCGGAGCTAATATATTCATCAAAGATACTTATGACGGGGCTTCGGCAGACACATCAGGGCATTTTAGTTTTACAACGACTGAAACCGGCAAAGTACATTTGGGAGCCAGTTTTATCGGGTATAAAACATTTGAAAAAGAAATAACCGTTGAAAAAAAGAAATCTCTGGATATTGCCATTACGCTTGAAGAAGATCTTGCAACGATGAAAACGGTTGTTATTTCAGCCGGATATTTTGAGGCAGGTGATGAAAAGAAGTCAGTAATTTTAAAACCTCTTGATATAGTAACTACAGGGGCACAGGCAGATGTCTTTTCAGCATTAAATACATTGCCGGGAGCTCAGCAGGTCGGTGAAAAAGAAGGATTATTTGTACGCGGCGGCGATGCAGTAGAGACAAAAGTTTTTATAGATGAGCTGCTTGTTCAAAAGCCATTTTATTCAAGCCTCCCCGATATCCCTTCAAGAAGCAGATTCTCAGCATTTTATTTTAAGGGTACAATGTTCAGCACTGGAGGTTACTCTGCTCAGTATGGGCAAGCGCTATCTTCCGCCCTAATATTAAAGATGGATGATCTACCGGAAAAAACTTCGAGTTCATTAAATATTATGGCGGTTGGAGTGGGAGCCTCACACACTCAGCGATGGGAAAATTCTTCTTTGGCAGCGGAAGTAAATTATTACAACCTTAAGCCATATCAGAATATTCACAAACAGAGACAAAAGTATGACCTGCCGCCAATTGGCGGAGACGCAAATTTGCTTTACAGGTATAAGACTTCCAACACCGGCATGGTTAAACTGTATGCTTACTACAACAGTTCAGATGTTAAACTTTATACCGCCAATTTGGATTCTCCCACAGGTGAAGATAAAATTAACTTAGCGAATAAGAGTTTATATTTAAATGCAAATTATAGAGAAATGTTTGGAAAGTGGACTTTCTTTGCCGGTTCTTCATTCAATATTGACAGAGATAATATTTTGTTGAACACAAACAATATTTTTGAAGGGACCAAATTATTCTCCGCTAAATCCACTTTAATTCATCCGCTGCACGGGTTATCCACCATAACATTTGGCGCAGAATTATCACGTACAAAATTTGACGAATCATACAATATATTATCACATAATCTTACTGAAACCAACACCGCTGGTTTTGTGGAAGCCGATATCTTTATTACCAAAGATTTAGCTGCACGTATTGGAGGCAGGGTTGAGAATTCCAAATTCTTAAATAAAACAAATTTTGCCCCCAGAACTTCACTTGCCTATAAAATAGGAGAATACGGACAGTTTAACTTTGCTTACGGTAAATTTTATCAGACGCCTGACAAGGATTATTTATTCTTGAACTCTTATACAAATTCTCATCTGACATTTGAAAATGCAGAACACTATATACTTAACTACCAGTATATTGTTGATGATATTACCTTCCGGATAGAGGGTTATTATAAAAATTACGGCAGTTTAGTAAAGGGAACTTCATTCGTTTCAAAGAGCTGGGAAGATCCTGCATATTATGATTCCATCCCATTAAGTAATGCAGGCAAAGGTTATGCTAAAGGTATTGACGTATTCTGGAGAGACAGGGCATTTATTCCTAATACGGATTATTGGCTGACTTACTCATATCTGGACACAAAAAGAGAATACAGGAATTACCCGATTATGGCTACTCCCCCATTTGCCGCAAAACATACTTTCTCGGCAGTGCTTAAACGCTGGTTTCCTGATATTTCCACTTACGTAGGGTTAACATATACACACGCCTCAGGAAGGACTTACTACAACCCTAATAACAAGACAGAGTTTCTGGGAGACCGCACCATGAGTTATAATAATCTCGCAATAAACTTTTCATACGTAACATATTTAGTAGGCAACTACACCGTAGTCTATTTCTCGGTTGATAATCTGCCCGGCTTTGCCAATGTTTACAGTTACAGGTATTCTAATGACGGATTAAGGCGCATGGGAGTATTACCCACAAACCTGAGATCAGCATTCTTAGGCATATTTATGAATTTTAACTATTAATTAAGGAATTAAAATGAAAACAAGAACTTTTTTACTACTTTTATTTTTGTTTGCATCAGTTATTACTTTTGCACAAAATGAAAATAAATTTTTCAGCTCAATGCAAAAAAACATTACACTTTTGGATTCCGCAAAATCACTTGCAGATTTTCAGGCCGCCGGAAATATTTTTGAAAGAATAGGAAATGCCGAAAAGAATAAATGGCTCCCGTTTTACTATTCTGCTTATGCAAATATTATAGTAAGTTCAATTGAGCAAAATAAGGAACTGAAAGACACCTATCTGGACAAGGCAGATAAATATTTAGCAACGGCTGACTCTCTAACAAAAAATAACAGTGAGATTTTTACCTTAAAAGCATTTTCAGCAGAAATGAGAATCTCAATTAACCCAATGCAGAGATGGCAAAAATACGGCGGCATATTTTCTCAGATGATTGCAGAAGCCATAAAGGCAGATTCAACCAACCCAAGACCTGAGTTCCTTCAGGGGCAAATGTTATTATACACTCCGGAGCAATTTGGCGGAGGAGAGACTAATGCAAAACCTGTTTTGCAGTCCTCGTTAAAAAAATATAATGAGTTCAAACCTGAAAGCGAGATACATCCTAATTGGGGGAAGGCAATGCTTGAAGGGATTCTTAAAAGGATGAAATAAATATAAAAGAAAGACTGTCTGATATTATTCAGGCAGTCTTTTTATGCACACAAAACTATAAAGAATAAATACTTACCTGACTTCATTGTGGAATACTTCAGTATGGACATTATTCTCAATAAAAGTAAGTAATTTTTTATTGGTCCATATATCTTCATCATATGTATCCTGAAGCATTTTTGCAATGTTATTGAGGCCTAACTTCTTTGCATATGTTCTTACAGTGTCATACGTAGTAATTTCATAATGCTCAATTCTTTGTTCGTTAGTAACTAAAGCTGCATCAATAACATTGGGGTCAATATCCTCATTAAAGAGTTCCCTGCCCTCATTAAGAATGCCTTCCATTCCTAAGCATTTTTTCGGTTTGATAGGAACATCCAGTTCTTTGAAAATCTTTTCCAGACGCGTAATTTGGTTATCCGTCTGTTTAATATTTTCCTCGAAATAGGTTTTCAATTCCGTAGAGTTAGCTGTTTTTATCATTTTTGGAAATGTTTTGGTAACTTGTTTCTCAGCATGATAAATATTACGCAACTCATCAACCATCAAATCATACAACGTTTTAATCGGCATAAAACATCCTTTCATTTTATTAGAAATAATTACCATTTAAAAAGTATAAATATTTTAAAACATATTAGTGATGTTGAAGACAGAAATTTTTTGCAAAATATTGTTTATTTGCAGCAGGTATTTAATACAATAACGCAGTAGTTTTAATCATAGAATTAAAACCCGATTATTTATTGGATATCATTATTTAAGGAAAAGACGAAAGATACAAAATAAAAAAGCTGCCCCACTCAGGCAGCTTTTTTTTATATTATGAAATGTATTTACCTCGTTTTATGTAGTGGGTGTGCAATAGTTTATGAGACTTATGCCCGCAAGGGCCGTCGGTTAAGAAGGTCTCATATAAATTTACAACGTGTTCATTTTCGTGCGATTTACGTAACGGAAGGGATTCATCTTCTGTATAAATTGCATTGGCACGCTGTTTACGGACTTCAGCATTAGTTGGAATAGGCTGTCCGCCGCCGCCGATACACCCGCCTGGGCAGGCCATAAATTCAACGAAATGACACTCGCTAAACTTACCGCCGGCTTTAATATTATCCATAACTTTTTTAGCATTTGCAGTGCCGTGGGCAACAGCAATTTTAAGAGTAACACCCTTCAGCCAATCCCAATTTGGGACTAATGGTTTTAGGATACCCGGCACAGGGCCAACCTCAGTAAGCGGAATTTCAAAGTATTTAACACCTTCAAATCCTCTAACAGGAATAACATTGGCATTACTAAAGAGGTCTTCTGCTTTATGTCCTGTAACAAACTCTACAACACTTCTTAAAGCAGCTTCCATTACACCGCCGGTAGCGCCAAAGATTAAGCCGGCACCGGAAGCTTCACCGAATGGATCGTCAAAATGAGATTGCTCCATTTCAGGCAGATGTATTCCGGCTTCTTTAATCATTTGTGCTAACTCACGAGTAGTTAAACCGTAATCCACATCTTTATAACCTGATGAATTCATCTCAGGCCTGTTGCACTCAAACTTTTTAGCAGAACAAGGCATCAGGGCAACTGAAACAATATCTTCCGGATTGATGTTATTTAACTCTGCATAATAAGTTTTAATAAGTGCACCAAACATCTGCTGAGGTGATTTAGCAGAGCTGAGGTTATCAATAAACTCAGGGTAGAAATGTTCAAGATACTTAACCCAGCCGGGTGAGCAGGAAGTAAACTGAGGCAGGGCAACGGTTTCATCTTTTACAACCAAAGCTTTATATAACCTTAGAATCAGCTCAGTTCCTTCTTCCATAATTGTTAAGTCTGCGGTAAAGTTGGTATCAAATACTTTGTTGAATCCAATTTTCCTTAATGCCGTATTCATCTCACCGGTAAATGACTTACCAGGAGCATTCCCGAATTCCTCACCAATAGCCGCGCGGGGTGAAGGAGCAGTTTGAATAACCACGTGTTTATTAGGATTATCAATTGCTTCCCATATTTCATCACGCGGATCATTAGCGCGTAAAGCGGCAGTTGGACAGCGGTTTATACATTGTCCGCAGTTTATGCAAATTACGTCGGAAAGCGGCTTGTCAAAGAAAGTACCTATGTGAGTATCTTTGCCTCTGTCAATAGCCTCAAGCACTCCAACCTCCTGAAGGTCTATACAAGTTCTGACACACCTCTTGCAAAGGATACATTTATCCATATCCCTGATAACCGAATATGAAGAATGATCGACATCATATCTGGACTTAGTAACATGGCCGAAATTGAACCCGTCGCTTCCGTATTCTTTTGCAAGTTTCTGCAGTTCACAATTCTGATTTCTGAAGCATGCATAACACTCGCCATAGTGTTCACTTAGCATAAGATCCATAATGTTTTTGCGCGCTTTGCGGACAGAATCGCTTGTGGTTTTTATTTTAATGGGGTTTGTAATCGGATAGGCACAACTTGCCTGCAATGTCCTCATCCCTTCAACTTCAACTACGCAAATTCTGCATACGCCGGCAACACAAAGATCAGGGTGATGGCAGAGAGTCGGGATATGAATTTGATTCATCTGGCAGGCTTCAAGAATAGTAGTGCCAAATGGAACAGAATATTTTCTGTCATTTATCTCAATAGAAACCGAACCTCCGATATGTTCCGGATGTTCCGGTTTTTCAACTTGAAGAGACTGTTGGCTAACAGGAGCTCTTGTTCCTTTAATTTCCATTTTTGCCTCCTGTTCTGTTTAATATCTCACCTTTAAAGTTGTCCAGAATCGAAATAAAAGAATTAGGACTTGACTGGCCTAAACCGCATTTGGAAGCAAGCTGCATTGTCCTGCCCAAATCCTTAAGCCTGTTAATGTAAGAAAATGTAAACTCACCTTTTTCCAGCATCTCAACGCCTTCAAGCAATTTTACATTCCCAATTCTGCAAGGAGTACATTGTCCACAGGATTCTTCCACAAAGAATTCCATGAAGTTTTTTAAAACAGAAAGCATATTACGGGATTCATTAAAAATAATAATAGACCCGCCTGTAGAAACATCTTCATATGCCAAGGATCTGTTAAAATGATCTTTTGACAAACAGACGCCCGAAGCACCGCCGACCTGTACGGCTTTGGTATTTTTAGCACCCACCATAATCAGGACGTCATTTATGGTAATACCCCACGGCAGTTCATAAACACCGGGGCGTTCACAGTCGCCGGAAATAGAAAACAGCTTTGAGCCTGATGATTTATCAGTACCCATTTTTCTATACCACTCCCCGCCCTTTATTACTATGTGGCTTACAGCGGCAAATGTTTCAACATTATTAACAGAAGTCGGGTTTCCTAAATAACCCGTGCTGACAGGGAACGGAGGACGGTTGCGTGCCTCACCTCTGTTGCCTTCCAAAGACTCAATTAACGCAGTTTCTTCACCACAGACATAAGCTCCGGAACCCAGAAAGATTTCGATGTCAAAATCAAAACCTTCATTGCCTAAAATATTTTTTCCCAAAAGATTATCTTTTCTCATTTGGACGATATAATCCTGCAAAGATTTCAAGATATATTCATATTCACCACGCAGGTAAATAATACCTTTTTTTGCCCCCATAGTATAGCCGCCTACAACCATACCGTCTAAAACCATTTCAGGATATTCAACAAGTAAAACCCTGTCCTTAAAAGTACCGGGTTCGCCTTCATCAGCGTTACATATAACATACTTTTCTTCAGACGATGCAGCAGCTACCAGCATCCATTTTGTTGAAGTGGGGAACCCTGCGCCTCCTCTTCCCTTAAGTCTTGATTCCTTAATATTAAAAAGTATGTCTTCACGCGACATTGTAATTACTTTTCTAATTGCTTCACCACGGTTATATCCCGAAAATAAAACGGGACCGCTTCGTTTAATTTTATTTTTCATATATGCCTCTACCTAATCTCATTTAAAATGTTGATAGCTTTTTCCGGAGTTAAATGAGTAAAGACTCTGTCATTTATGGCCATGGCAGGACCTTCATCGCACATACCTAAACAATTGGCATACTCTACCGTAAACTTATTGTCTTTTGTAGTTTCACCAATTTTAATACCCAGCTCGCGCTCAACAGCAGTGGCAATTTCTTTTTTGCCGTGCATTTCGCAGGTAATGGTCTGGCATAAACGGACAATATTTTTACCTTTAGGTGTGGAATTAAGGAAAGCATAAAACGAAATAACACTATAAACTTCAACGGGATGTATGTCCAGAAGTCTGGCAATTTCCTGCTGGGCAAAATCAGGGACATATCTGTATTTTTTTTGAACTTCATGCAAAATAGTCAGTAAAGCAGACCTATTGCTACCGTAAAACTTAACCAAAGCTTCAATTTCTTCAGTTAAATTATTTTTTTCCATTAAAAGCATATTTCTACTCCTTTACTTTTACTAAAAGTTTTTCAACCTTAGAAATAAGATCATTAGGAGAAATGGGTTTTTCAACAAATTCATCTACCGGCACCATTTGTCCGGCACCGAAGTCCATGCCGATAGCTTTAGAAACAGAAGTGTACATTAGAATAGGAGTATGGATTCCCTCACGACGTAATTTTTGAGCCAGAAAGAAACCATCATCAGGTTCATTCATCATTACGTCTAAAATTATTAAATCAGGAGAGGAAGATTTAATCATTTGGTAGCCATCGTCAGGGTTACCTGCTGTTATGACATCGAAGCCCTTAGAAGTAAGGACCAGAGAACTGGCATCGATAATGTCGGGATCGTCGTCAATGATTATGATTTTAGCCATTGTTTGTACCCTATCATTTATTTTGTTAACGAGCTAATTAATTATAGCTTTCTTTTCCGATGCTAATATTAAAATTACTGTTTATCTCTTTACATAGAACATTTTATATCATAAGGTAAAAACATCTCTCCCAATGCAATTTTCCGGATACAGTAATTTTAATCGTGTCAATAAAACAATAAGAACAATTTGTATTTTGTAAGTTACAAAACAGCGCAATTACTTGCAACTGATTTTATAAATATTTTTTACTATTTATTTTTGGGGGATTACCCCGCTTATTACCGGTAACTATCCTAAAAACATGGAGCTGCGGCAATTTTCATTTCACTTTTTTAATACAGCGTAATTAATCAATCCATTCAATATTAAATTATAAATATACGGGAATATAGCATTTTTTTTACAAATGTCGAATGACAATTCAGGCAGGAAATAAATTTAAAAATGGTAAGCTAAACCCAGGATAAATGAAAGTCCGTCTATATTTATTTTAGAGTCAAATGAGTTATACGGCAGGGTTACAACTGTAGAGTTGTATTTTATACTGGTTTTATTGTATCTGCTTGTTACTTTAAATTGGGGGTCACGGAATTTCATTTCTCCCCGTATTGATACATTATTAAAAAGCATAAAATCGGTTCCGACAAGAGCCTGTATTCCGTATGCAAATTTTCTGCTCGTGGTAGAAATATCAGCATCTCCGAATTTTCTTATCTGCGAGCCGAAGTAGTAACCGGCTCCTCCTCCAAAATACATTTTAAAACTTTCAGTAGAAAACGGCATTAAATAATAAACAGAAAGCTCAACAGGAATAACTTTAAAGCCGTCTTTAACTTCAATACTCACCGTTCTTATACCCGAGTACACGGTAATATAAGAACCGCCAGCTTCTTTGCTTATATAATCTATATTTAATCCTAAAATTACATTTTCAAACGGCCTGTATCTTAACTCAACTGCAGGATTATAAAAGCTGCCGGTTTCAAATGAATTATTTCTGATAGTTTCGTCAGGTGAGTCAGGGTGCAAATATATTTTTGAAGAAGTAGTATAAACCCCATTTACAGAAATGCTGAATTTATTTCCATCATACTGGCAGTACATATTTAATGTAACAGCAAATAAAATAAATAACAGCAGTTTCATTTTTATCACCTGTATTATTAACTTACTTAAAGCTCATCGCGAATCAGCAGCAGTATGGCAGACTGCGGGACAATAACTAATTTTTGATTTTCGAACTCAATTTCAAACGCTTCCTTCCGCAAAAAAATTGCCAAATCGCCCTCTTTTGCCTGCAAAGGTATATACTTCACTTTTTCCTTTGACTCCTTCCAGGGTTCATCTTCTACCTGTGCAGGGATTGGGTACCCGGGCCCCGCTTTAATAATATATCCGCTCTGAATTTTATCTTTTTCAGCAACACTTGGCGGAAGATATAAGCCGCTGGATGTTTTAGATGAATCTTCAACCGGCTTAATTAACAGCCTGTCTCCAACAACAATAAATTTATTTATATTATGATAATCTAACTGCATTTATAAACCTGATTTAAGAAATAGTGTGCAAATATATCAAATAGTATAATTCATATAAAGTTAATAAAATATATATGTTAAAAATCATCGTGTTAAATTCATAATCAGTCTTACCATGAATTTGGATTTTGAACCGACCAGAATAAACAGGTTGCCAAAACTTCCGAGCAATACTTTTTGAATGAAGGCTGCATATTTTAGCCGCTTATTAAAGCGCCTGTACCAAGATTTTTTATAATAGTGAATTTCGCTGTTTATGCTGTAATTTTTATCGCAAATTTCACTTAAAAACTCCCCGGCCAGCTTTCCGCTTTCCATAGCCATGCTTATCCCGTCACCGGCAAAAGGAGCTATTAAGCCGCCTGCATCACCCACAAAGAATATTCTCTTAAAGTAAATTTCTTTTTTACCGAAGTACAAATTGCCGGTTCCGTATGGTTTCAAATTACCCAGTATTTCCTTCAAGTCTCCGATAAACAGTTCCCGGAATTTCTTGTTATTTAAGTATAGATGTTCAGCCCATTTACTCTTTGCCAACCCATCAGAGGTCTTCTGTAAGTAACATAAGGTAACTTCGTCATCTGAGACAGAATTTATTCCGCAATATATATTACCGGCGGTATATATTCTGATTTCGTTATCATTAAAATTTTTCAAATATTTTTTATTCACAAAATATTTAACGGCAAAATAATCAGTCTTTGCTTCGGCACAAACTCTGTCAAATGATTTATCAAGAATATTTTGTTTTCCCCAGCTTGCAATAATAAAATTGGCAAGGACTGATTCTTCAATCCCATCCCTTACAAAGTTTACCTGATAATGATTTCCATAATTTATGATTGAAATTACTTTTGCAGGCTGATAAAGGGTGCAGTTATTATCGGCTGCATTTTTTAAAAGCAGATTATCCAGAACAGATCTTTTTAGGGCATAGGCTTCAAATTTTATTTTTGCATTTATATGGGCTCCGCCGGAAGCATAGAGATTGAAGTTTGTAATCTTATGCGGGTTGCAGCTAAAAAAAGCCTCTTTAAGCCCAAGGTCTTCAATATTTTTTATTACCTGTTCGGATAAGAACTCACCGCACAAAACGTTGCGTGGAAATTTTTCTTTTTCAATTAAGCAGGTATTGATTCCTTTTTTTGCAAGTGTGCCGGCAGCAGTAGAACCGGCAGGTCCGCCTCCAATAATTGCAACTTCAAAATGATGCATGTGTTTTTTCTATAAATAAATTATTATCATCCACCTGAAAGCCCATCTTCTTTTTATTATAACCTTATTAAAGGATAATCCTTTTGTGAACTTAATAATATCTGATTTTACAAAGCCTCTTTTAACCGAGAGCGGGGCATCATTCTTTACCATATTGCTTTTAGAGAATAGCAAAGTCAGCATTCTAATTCCCAGATAAGCAGGTAATGACCGCCTTAAGTCGTTAATGATGATAGCTTTTTTAGCGATGCCAGAAAGCGACTGGAGGATTTGGCTGATTTTATTTTCTTCAAAGTGATGAAAAAATAATGAAGCGTGCACATAATCGAAATACTTTCCGCTAAACGGAAGATTATTTATGTCAGCACATACAACATTACCCAGCTTATTAATGCTTTTATTATACCAGCAGGCTCTCATATTTATGTCAAGCGTGAAAAGATCTATATTAGCTTTTTTCTTTTTTAATTTCATTAATATATCAGAAGAACCGGCACCAACGTCTAAAATTTTTTTTCTTTCGACTTGATGGTCCAATAAATTTAAGAAAGCTTTTCCAGAGACACTATATCCGCCCAAAGTGTTATTTATCAGCTTCAGTTCTTTTAATGCTGTATCAATTCTTTCATCTTTAATTGACAGGTCATCAATTATTTCTTTATTATAACTTCTTTTAAAAAACATTCAACAGCCTTTTAACAGAGCAGTTTCCATAGTAAGGCCGGGACCAAAAGCAATAGCACAGATATAATCATCTTTATCAATCTTGCCACTCTGCATAATATGTTTCAGAACAAATAGGATAGAGGCGGAGGACATATTTCCATAATTTTTAAGTACAGTTCTGGAGGCCAGCATTTCATCTTCCGTTAAATTAAGTCCTTTTTTCAATGAGTCTAAAATAGCTCTTCCCCCCGGATGTAATGCCCAGTATTTAATATCTTCTTTTTTCAGCCCCCAGTCCTCAATCATTTTCATACAGGCAGGTACGGCAGATTCAAGAATTATTTTCGGAAGTTCCGAGGATAAAATCATTTCAAATCCGAAATCTCCAATTTTCCAGCCCATGAACTCAGCTGAATTTTCAAATAGAATAGACTTAGCATCTACTATTTTTAATTTTGCATTTGACAGATTGTCTGATAACAGAGCCGCGGCACATCCATCTGAAAAAATCATATTAGCGAGAATATTATCCCGGGTGGGTTCTGTCTGTAAATGCAGCGAACAAAGCTCTACGGAAACCATCAGGATATTTACCGTTTCATCATCGGCACTTAATGATTCCATTGCACTGTTAAGACCAATTAATGAGGCAGCACAGCCCATAAAGCCGATATTTAATCTCTTAGCCGTTTTGGGAATCTTAAAATGCTCCATAATAAAATAGTCCAATCCCGGGGCAAAGAACCCCGTACAGCTAATTGTAACTATTTTAGATATTTCCGATGGTTTTATACTGTTGTTTGCAAAGATCTTTTCCACAGCTTCTATAACCAGTTTTTTAGACCACCGCTCATATTCAACCATTCTTTGTTTAGTACCCGGGACAATATAATTACCGTCCACGGAATAAAATTTTTCTTTTACCTCATCATTTCCATCAGGTATAACCAGATGTCTATTCTCAATGTCGGACTGTGAAGAAGCCATATCAATTAGCCGTGCAGTAATGGGAGCAACAGCCATTCTCTTTTTAAGCTCTTCGGCAGCCTTTTTTTGCGATACTTTGTAAGGCGGTGACGCTGTTTGAATATCTACAATCATAGTCATAATCTCTTAAATTGTTTGAATAATAATAGTACAAATAAGTTAAAGAGCAAATAACACTAAGCATAACAGTAAAAGACTATATCTGCTGACAATACATAAGAACAAAAGGCTCTCCACTTATTAATATTTGTACTCATATTCCCTTTTATACCTATTTCATTTTAAGTATTTTTGTTTATGAAAAAAGTTTTATTCCTTACATATTACTGGCCGCCTTCCGGCAAAGCTTCACTACATTGGCCGCTCAGCATTATACGCTATTTGCCGCAATTTGATATTGAGCCGGTTGTTCTTACAGTTGAAAATGAATCTTTTACGCAAAAAGATGAAAGTCTTCAGAAGCTGATAAGCCCTAACCTTAAGGTTTATAAGTCCAAAGCGTGGGAGCCGTTTGAAATTTACAAAGCATTTACCGGTAAAAAAAAGACGGAACAACTGGTTGCTTCAGAAACAATTTCTACAACGAACAAATCACTTACTCATAAAATATCAATATGGATAAGAATGAATTTGTTTATTCCTGATGCAAGGGTCGGCTGGTATTTTTCAGCAGTAAAAAAAGGGAAAGAGATCTTATCAAAAGACAAGTTTGATGCTATCGTTTCAATAGGTCCGCCCCACAGCACGCACTTAATCAGCCGGAAGTTATCCAAGTTGTTTAACATTCCATTCATTCCGGTTTTTATTGACCCCTGGGTGGATATTGCATACTATAAGGAATTTAAAAGAAATCCGATTACTCTGGCAATTGATAATCATCTTGAAAAATACATAATAAAGAAAGCCGCGGCGGTGGTTTTTGTTACCGAGTCAATGAAAAATGATTTTGTTTCAAAGTATCCATTCTGCAAGGACAAATCCGAAGTACTGTACTGGGGTTATAATGAAGAAAGTTTTTACGGGATGGGAAAAACAGAAAACCATAAAGACTTCAAACAGATTGTCCATTCAGGCAACATATTCGACTTCCAAAATCCAAAAGAATTTTGGAAACACGTAAAAGAAGAAATAGACAAAGGCAATTTATTAAAGATTAAATTTACGGGCACAGTAAGCCCCGGTATTGTTAACAGCATTAAAGAAAACGGTTTGGAGCCCTACACCGAATACACGGGATTTTTATCATACAGGGATATGCTTCAGACAGTAATTAATGCAGACTACCTTTTAGTGGGAGCTACGGAAAAGAGACACCTGCCCGGGAAGCTTTTTGAGTATTTAAGGAGCGGAAACCCCGTTATTGCTTTTGGAGACGATAATCCTGAAGTAAGCTTAATAATTAAAAAATGTAATGCCGGGATGATGTTTAGCTACAATGAAAGCGGAAGAGAGTTTTTTGATAACATAAAAAACATAAATACGGACATCCAAAAAGTTAAGGAATTTGACAGGGTAAGTATTAGCGAGAAACTAAGTAAAATGATAAAGGAAATATGAATATAGGTGATCTCTCGGCATTGCTGACAGCTTTTTTCTGGTCAATAACCTCCCTGGCTTTTTCTTATAGTGTAACAAAAATAGGTTCCATGCAGGTAAATATAAACCGTTTATTATTTGCCTCGGTTTTCCTATTCTTCATTATTATTTTTTCCGGAATACCGTATTGCCTGAGCTTTATGCAGATAATATATCTGATTATCAGCGGTATAATTGGTCTGGTTTTAGGCGATACATTTTTATTTAAATCATATGAGAACATAGGTCCCCGACTAAGTATGCTATTGATGGCGGCAACTCCGGCCATAAGCACACTGCTTGCCTTCCTTTTTTTAGGTGAAGGATTAAAATTTTGGGCAGTTGCAGGTATTTTGGTTACTGCATGCGGGCTTGGATTGGTTTTATATCAAAGAGCTGAAACTCCGGCAGTGAAGTATAAAATTAACCGCGCCGGTATTATCTATGGCTTGCTGGCTGCATTGGGGCAGGCGTTAGGCTTAATATTTGCCAAGTTTGCTTTTCAATTAGGAGACATCAGCGGTTTTACTGCTGCTTTTATCAGGATTTTCTTTTCAGCATTAATACTGCTGCCAATCGGACTTGCCACTAAAAAGTACTTTAACCCCATAAAAGTATTTTCGCAGGATAAGAAAGCGTTATTATCTGTTTTGACAGGTACAATTTTCGGCCCCGTTCTTGGAATAACTTTCAGCCTGATTGCCATCCAAAATACTAAAGTGGGTATAGCCGCAACTCTTATGGCTACGTCCCCTATTATGATGCTTCCTATGGTCAGATATTTTTTTAAAGAACGCCTTACATGGCAGGCAATTCTGGGTGCTTTTATTGCGGTTGGCGGTGTAGCCATCTTATTTTTATAAATACAAAAAGATAAAGTTATGGATATAGAAAAAATTCGTTCTAATTATGAATACTTAAAAACAGGCCGTATTTATTTTAATCATGCTTCCACAGGTCCCCTTTCCAATCCTGTACTTGCAAAAATCAATAGCCGGCTTGAGCTTTCCAGCAAAGGAGAGATTGATGATTTCCTGAAATTCCTTGCAGTTCAGTCCAGCGCAAAGTCATTACTTGGAGAATTGATTAATACACAACCGGAGCGCATAGCTTTTACAGACAATACAACAAACGGAATAAACATACTTGCTCAGGCAGTTAAGTTTAAGCCGGGAGATCATATTTTGCTAAATGACATTGAGTTTCCTGCCAATGTTTATCCTTTCATGAATTTGCAGCAAAATGGTGTAATAATTGATTTTGTTAAATCGCATGATGGCTGTGTTACAGCGGATGATATTATTGAGAATATAAAACCTGAGACTAAGTTAGTCTCCATAAGTCAGGTGCAGTTTTTAACAGGATATAGAGTGGATCTTGAGAAAATAGGCAAGGTGTGCAAAGAAAAGAATATTATTTTTTCAGTTGATGCCATTCAGGGCCTGGGCGCCGTAAGGCTTGATGTAGTAAAAGACAATATTGATTATATATCCGGCGGAACACAAAAGTGGATGATGGGATTGCAGGGCTGTGCATTTATTTATATTTCAGAAGCGCTGCAAAAGAAACTTGCCCCCAAGCTTCTTGGCTGGCTTTCAGTGGAAGATGCCTGGAATCTGCTTGATTATAAGATAGCCCCTAAGGAGACGGCAGAGTTCTTTCAGACAGGCACGGTCAACACTATAGGGATTTACGCAGTGGAAGCGTCGTTAAAACTTTTTAAGCAGTCCGGCTTTGATGAAGTTGAAGCAAGAGTAATTGATAATACTAAATATTTTAGAAGCAGGCTAAATGGAATAGGGATAAAAACCTTTGCCGATGGTCTATCTGAAAACGAACTTTCGGGAATAGTCAGTTTTAAGACTGACAGATCCGAAGAAATATTTAATCTGCTGGCAGAATATAAGATATCTGCTGCCGTCCGTGAAGGTATTGTGCGCTTTTCTCCTCATTATTATAATACGCATGAGGAGATTGACAAAGTTGTAAATATTTTAGATACAAACAAATAGAGATTTTTTAAACAGGTGTTTATTATTACGGATTAAGTACTTGTGGATATGCTTTAAGTTTGTATATCTTTAGAATTATTTATTATATTTAAATAATATATCATATAAAAGTTTTAGGAGCTGTTATTTTTATGAAAAGTATGAATTTGAAAACTCTTTTGTTACTGATAGCCATATTGACAATCAGTTTTGCTGTTAACAATCCTGCGCAGGATAAAAAGCCGCGTCTCAGCCCAAAAGCCGGAGTATCGCAAATTGTAGGGACTACGGAAATAAAGATTTCTTATGGGCGCCCGGGTGTTAAAGGACGTAAAATCTGGGGTGATTTGGTCCCTTACAACAAAGTCTGGCGCGCCGGAGCTGATGAAGCCACAAAATTGACATTTGCAAATGATGTAAAAATTGAAGGGAAAAAGATTCCTGCCGGGTCTTACAGCTTTTTTGTAATTCCATCAAACGGAGAATGGATCTTGATATTCAATAAAGTAGCTGACCAGTGGGGCGCTTTTGAATATAATGAGAACCAGGATTTTATGAGATTTAAAGTTACACCACAAAAGAACGGCTATCAGGAATGGCTTTCATATTCATTCAGCGGGATGTCAACCGGAATGGCTTATATTGATTTGTCATGGGAAAACATAAAGATTAGTCTAAAAGTTGAAGCAAAATAAGATCAGTCAACAGTTATCAGTCAGCAGTCAACCCGCCGCCGGCGGGCAAGCCAGTCAACAGATGGCCGGTTATTAGTAAATTCAGCAATGAGTGGATAACTGTGGCAAAATGCAAATTGTCGATGTTTTAACATAAGAGACTGCGTGAATATACATTTTTCCCCCTTTTTAAGGGGGACACAGGGGGATCGGGGCTTATATAAATTAGACAGGGAGGTTAGAATGACCTCTCACTCACTCCCTCCCCTAAAATGGGAGGGATGAAGCTACATTGAAGGCAATTACACAAAAATATTTAGTCCTATTAAATAGTTGTACCATATATCTATAACAATGTAACCCTACGTGTTTCAAGACAATTCGTAATTAACGGCTGGTTGCTGTCAACATTTCAATATAAAAATAAAATGCCGGTATTACATTTTCATATATACCGGCATAATTCAACTATCTACTATATAACTATTTTAGGAGTACCATTTTCTTTACAATGTTCATATCCCCTGCTTTTAGCTGATAGAAATAAACACCGGATGATACTTTATTGGCATTCCATTTTATATTGTAATTACCTGCTGACTGCTGACCATTAACAAGCTCAGCTACCCGCTTTCCATTAGAGTCATAAATTGTTAACGTTACCTTGTTTTGCTCAGGGAGTGTATATGTAATCTGAGTTTCAGGATTAAATGGGTTCGGATAGTTTTGGTTTAACTGATACTTCATTTCAGACAGTTTACCGTCATTTATACCAGTTACAATGGAAGTAACAAACATTCCGCGTCCATGTGTAGCAGCAAATAGTTTTTTGTCAGAGCTTCTAAAATCTAAATCCACAACTGCAACATTAGCCAATCCGTTATTTGACTGTGTCCAGGTTCCACCATTATTAGCAGACTCAAATATACCGAGGTCAGTACCAATAACAATATTATCCTGAGCGGCAGGATTTATAAAGGCACAATTAACCGGGATATTAGGTAAATTAGAGCTAATATTTGTCCATGTATCTCCTGCATTGGTAGAAGCAAAAACTTTTTGCCCGTCAAGGAAACCTGAGAATGTAGCAATTACCCTATCAGTGTTATTAGGATCGATTACAATTCTTGAACAGTAAGCGGTAGGCAGCCCTGTAGTAATTTTCTGCCATGTAGTACCAGCGTTGGTAGTCCTCTGTATTACACCATTGGAGCATCCCACAAATATAACCTCTGATGCCCCGTTGGCAACTGCGATTGTGGAAATAGTAGGCCCGGAAGATCCGGTTCCGCCCGTAGTTAAGTCAGGACTTGCACTCGTCCAATTGGCAGCTCCGTCTGTTGTACGCCATAATCTGTAAGTTCCTGCCAGCAGAATATTCGGATCGTTTGGATCAATAATAAATGGGGCAATAAAAGCACAGCGTTCGTTTGTACCATCCCAATATCCGCCATTGGAGGGGATTCCGTTTATTACTTTATTATAAGTATTGCCTCCGTCAGTAGTTTTGAACATTGCCAGATAAACATATTCCATATAAATAGTATTAGGATGATTATAATCAACCTCGGTAGCGCCGCCGTCTCCGCCTAATATATCAAACCATGTTTTTGTACCATTGGATGCAAGAGTTCCGTTATCCTGAGTTCCGCCATAATATTTAGTTCCTGTTGGAGCTACAGCCCCATAGTAAAATTGAGTAATTGCCAACCCGTTGTTTGCATCATGAAAGGACAAGCCTCTGTCTGTTGATTTGAATATTCCTCCATCATTACCAACATAAATAATATCAGGGCTAGAAGGAGCAAAAGCAATTGCATGGTTATCTGCATGGATAAATTGATATCCGCTAGTCTGATACCAATTTGAAATTTGCTTCCAGCTTGTTCCATGGTTAGAAGTTTTCCATACGTCAATACCGCCGCAGAATAGTGTGTTTGCATCGGTAGGATCAACTGTAAGGATATTATCATACCATCCCTGAAAGCCAACATAAGTGGAGTCACCGTTATAAGATGGTCCGGCAGTTTTTATTTTACTCCAGGTATTTCCATTATCTGTTGTATATCCCATATATAGGATTGACCTTTTAGAAGAGCTCATCATGGAGATATATGAGATATTCGGATTTGATTTAGAAACAGCCATTTCAATTCTGCCTGCGCCGGTTAAAGTAAAGTTACTTGCAAAGGTTGCACCGGCATCAGTACTGCGATAAAGGGTTGACTGTGAAAGGTGACCGACTGTTACAAAAATAGAAACAGGTGAAGTATATGCAATATCTACATCCATCGCATTATATGTATCAGTATTCCCAAGTACATTAGTAAATGAGCTGCCGTCTGTTGATTTATAAAGACCCCTTTTTGTTGCAACCCATAATGTATGAGAGACGTTATCAAAAACCATTCTGTTAACATAGTAAAAATTGCTGTTCGCTGTGGATGTAAGGCGCACCCATGAGGCTCCGGCATCAGTTGACTTAAAGATACCTTCTCCCCTTCTTGAATCTGAATTACCAAAGCCCTCTCCTGTTCCGGCATAAATTATTTTAGGATCTACAGGATCAAGGACAATAGAGCAGACAGCTAAATTTTCCATTTTGTCTTTAAGAGGTACCCAGCTTCCCCCGCCATTTGTGGTTTTCCAGACTCCTCCGGAAACCGATCCAATATATACTATATTCGGGTCAGAAGGATGAACTGCAATTGCTCTTACTCTTCCGCCAATATTATCAGGGCCTAACTCGGTCCATGAGAGCGAAGATACGCCTGCAGCTTTATTAAAGCGATTAACATGCTGCATAGCTTTTTCGCGCCAGTTTTCAGGGATATAACCAAGTGGATATGCGCGCTGGGAATAATACCAGTCTTCAGCGGCATCAGGCCTGTCCGGGCTGGCATAGTTTTCATTTTCTTCAGGCTCAAGTTTTCTCAGCTTTTCGTGTGAATTGGAAGTAAGATTTAAAGTTAAAATAGAGCCGGTTCCAAACACTATAAGTATTAGCACATATATTAGATTTTTTTTCATATGATTATTCCTTTTCTTTGCCTAAGTTTTCGTTAATCAGCCAACCGGAAGTTTCATTTAGTTCAACTGCAAGTTTAACTTTGTCACGAGACTTCAATGCTGATAATTCCATAAGTTTTTTATTTATTTCAGTAGTTACATCAATTTGATTTTTATTATTTAGCACATAATTAACTGCCGCTTTGTATATTGTATTTTTTTCGGCTAAACTTGCATAGGCACCGTCATCAAATACATTTATAACTCTATACTCCAAATATTTCACACCGCCTTCAGATACTAAGGGAGTTATGACTTCTGCCAAAACAATGGATCTGTTCAGTTCAATTTTGGGCTGATTATTGGGTATTTTGACTGTCTGTTTTGCTCCGGGAGCATTATCCTTTACCGCGTTATTTGCACAGCATCCGGCAAAGAAATAAATGGATATTAAAATTATAGTTATATTTAATCTCATATTTTCCTGTTTTTATTTGAGTAGCAAAGTATAACTATTTTTAGTAATATACAATTAAAATAAATACCCGATTTGAGCCTAAGAGTAAAAATATTAAGTGAAGATTTTACACAAAAAGTAAGCAAAATTATTGCCGGTTCCCTTAGCCAAAAGGAATATACTACATTTATTAACCTGCTGGAAAATGAAATACGTAATAATTACTTTACTTTTTTTTCTGAATCTAACCTTTTAAGATTACTAAACTCAGCTTACAGTCCTGTAACTTTTATAAATGAATGTGTTAAATATCCCGTTTATATCTTTTATCTGGTTAAGATTTCAATAAACAGTAATTATTTAACTGACATAATTGTTAGCAATCCGGGGTCCCTTTATTTGCTAAGCAACTCATCTTTTTTAAGCAGCCGTCTGGAAGAACAGGAGTTTCGGGATCTGGTTAGCAAGACGGCAGATCTTCACAAGGATTTTACCGCTAAAGTAAATAGTTTAAGACTTATAAAAAAGCGAGAATTGCTTAGAATTGCACTGAGAGACCAGAATAATGCATCGACACTACAAGAGACGGCAGCACAACTTTCAATTCTGGCCAAAACCATACTGGCCGAACTCTTTAATCTTTGCCATAAAGAAATACTGTTAAAATATAACATAAAAAAAACAAACGCAGAATACAATGTAATTTCGCTCGGTAAACTAGGCGGCAGAGAGCTAAATTACAGCTCCGATGTTGATATTATAGTTTGCTATGAGACTTCATCGAAAACCGGGAAAATAGATTTTGAAAAGATTCTCACAGAAACAATTTATCTTTTTATTGAGTCTGCTGCCACAAACACCGGGCACGGTTTTTTGTATAGAATTGACTTGCGCTTAAGGCCATACGGCAGAAGCAGTAGTCTTTGCGGTAATGTGAATGATTACCTGAATTATTACGAAGCAAGAGGTGAGGATTGGGAAAGACAGATGCTGATTAAGATGGATTTTCTGTGCGGCAATAGTAAACTATACGAAAAATTTGCCGGCTATCTACAGCCCTTCATATATCCGCGTGCTTTGGCTTCAAGTCCGTTAAAACAGATAGCTAAAATGAAATCAGCTATTGAAAAACATAATAAGAACGAAAGAGATATTAAAAATTCATCCGGAGGAATAAGAGACATTGAATTCTCCGTACAGGCCTTGCAGCTTCTGAATGGCGGCTATTCTAAAGACCTAAGATGCACGAACACCTTAGACTCCATCACTCTTCTTGAGAATCATAAATTATTAACTTCAGAAGAGGCCGATATTTTACAAAGTTCTTATATCTTCTATAGAAGAATTGAACACTTTCTGCAATTAATGAATGATACGCAGACGCATACTATCCCCGAAACCGGGGAAACGCTGGAGAAATTAACATTTTTTATGGGCTATCCTACAATAAGCAAATTTTACAAAACCGTTGACGATAGCAGGAAAAGTGTAAAAAAAATATTTAACAGTATTACCGGACAAAACAAAAGCAATACTTACGATGAGCAGATTGAAAAAATAAAATTTATTCACCCTGCAAAAATTATTAAAGACTTGGAATATCTGGAAAAAGGAATCGGACTGCTTGGCAACAAGCAGTTTGATACAGAAATGTTAAATACGTTTCAGACAATAAAGCCTCATTTTATTAAGTATTTAACAACCTCGCCGCGCCCTGATACCACAGCAGCAAATTTTACAAGACTAATTAGAAATGCAAAGCTGCCTTCAATTTGGTATAAAGGATTTTCAGATACAGACTATTTTAAAAAAATATTGACCATCTGTACTTATTCTCAACTGGCAATTGATTTGTGTGCGGAAGATAAAGACTTACGTGACTTTCTATTTACAAAAAAAGTATTTGAACCCGCAGCCCAGTTGGTTTACCAAAACATAAGTACAAAAAAAATTCTTTTCGTTCTGGCTGTTCAGCTTTCTTTAAAAATGATAAAGCCGGAAAAGTTCTGCCAACTGCTATATTTATGTATTTGTAAGAAGATTGAAAAGACAATATTTACCTTTAAGGATGGAGTTAACAGCAGTAATTATACTGTAGCTGCATTAGGCACGTTGGGAAATAAAGAAATTACTTTTTTTTCAGACCTGGACCTTCTATTTATAAGCAGTTCTGATTTCTATGACAAGAGTCAGGCTTTTTTTGCTGAAGTGCTTAAAGCCCTAAAGAATGAATTATATCCATTCGCCACAGATTGCCGGCTGAGACCGGAGGGTAAAAACAGTCCGCTTGCCTGGGCTGATAATGATTATATTAAATATATTAAAACCCGTGCGGTTGTATGGGAATTTCAGTCCTTATGCAAAATTTCATTTGTATGCGGCAATAAGACAATATTTACCAATATTAAAGAGGCAGCAGCAAATAGAATAAGTAATTTTGACGGCAGCTACCTCAAAGAAGAAATTTCTAAAATGAGGCTGAAAATGCAGAGACCGGGCTCTGGAGACAATGCCGAATTAGACCTTAAACATATCAAGGGGGGAATATTAGACACAGATTTTTCCACACAATATTTAATGCTTTCAGAAAATAAGTATTTAGCTTTAGCCGGATATTCTCATTACAATATCTTACGGGTTTTATCCAAGGACAAAAAAAACGCCAATAAATTTGAAATTTTAGCAAGTAATTATTTATCTTTAAAGTATATAAATTTGTATTTCCAAAACATTTACAATAAAAAATGTAAACTTAATACTAATGATGCGCTTACGGCAGAATTATTAAAAAAGTATCTTGGAATGGACAGCAGCAGCTTTTATGAAGAAGTAAATAAAATGCTGTCATACAACTCCGAATTATTAAATGAAATAACAGTAACAACAAAATGAAGTACATAGAAAAATATTTTTATCTTATATTAGGCATAATAGTCTTTCTTATCTATCTGACCACCTTAGCTCCATCATTGCTGGAAATAGACTCAGGTGAACTTGCAACTGTACAATTAACATTGGGAATTGCACACCCGACAGGATATCCATTATTTACCATACTTGGATATCTGCTTTCTTTTATACCATTATCGGCCTCTAAAATTTATCAGGTAAATTTATATGCCGCTATTTCCTGCGCCATTGGAATATCCATATTTGCCTATACTGCTAAAGTAATTTTAGATAACATAGAAATATTTGCAACAAACAAAAAAAGCAAGAAAGCGGCCGCCCGCAAAGAGAATAAAAAGAACAAGAAATTAGAGACGGCGGTAAAACCAATTCAAGAAAAAGCGAGTGAATTCCTCCCATATTTTAAATATGCCGCTATAATTTTTGGCTCTGTAATTCTTGCTCTGAGCAAAACTTATTGGGAACAGAGTAATGGAGTAGAAGTATATTCCCTGCATGCCGTATTTATTAATTTAGTAATTCTTTGGGTTATTAAAGCTTATATTAAAAGCAAAGAAGAACCGGGGACTTTTAACAAGTACTGGTACTATTTTGCGGGGGTGCTTGCACTTTGTTTCAGCAACCATATGACTACTATTTTGATTTTACCGGCAATAGCTTATTTCTATTTTTCCGCCTACAAATTAAATGGAAAGTCCGTAAAACAAATTGGACTAATGCTGCTGGTGTTTTTCCCTATACTGGCTATAATTTACTCTTATCTGCCAATCAGGTCAGCACAAAATCCACTGCTTAATTGGGGAGCGCCTACAAATATTGAAAGACTATTAAGACATATTTCCGGCAAGCAGTATCAGGTGTGGATGTTCTCTTCAACAGAAGCTGCCCAAAAGCAATTAAGCTATTTCCTCTCAAATCTGCCGAGTGAATTTTATTTAGGATTATTAGTTGCTTTTGGAGGAATGGTTTATTCATTTATTAAATCCAGAAAATTTTTCTATTTCTTCATAATATCGTTTCTATTTACAATTGCTTATGTAATCAATTATGATATAAAAGATATTGATTCATATTTCTTGTTAAGTTATATCTCATTGGGTTTCTTTACGGTTATAAGTATTTACGGAGCGTTAGTTCTGCTTAATGCCAATAAAAATATTGTTTATGCCGCCTGCGGTGTTTTGCTTGTAGTTGCCGGAATTGAATTCCATTATAATCAAAAAGAAACTGACAAAAGCGATATTTACACGTTTGAAGATTACACAAAATCAATTTTAAATGCCTGCTCAAAAAACTCTACACTGTTCAGTTATCAGTGGGATTATTTTCTGGCAGGTACTATTTATTATCAAAAAGTTGAAAATCTGCGTCCCGATGTTATAGTTGTGGACAAGGAATTATTAAGACGTTCGTGGTATTACAACCAGTTAAACACAAATCATCCGGGATTGACTAAAAGCTTTGATAACGTAATAGAGCAGTTTCAGGAGGCGCTTGTTCCTTTTGACAGAAGTGAAGCATTTGACGGCCAAAGGCTTGAAACTCTATACAGGGAAATTATGAAAAGAATAATTTCTACCGGCCTTGAAAAAGGTGACGTTTATTTAGGCCCCGAACTGGTTGAAAACGAACTTCAAAAAGGAGAACTTGTATTGCCGGACAGCGTAAACCTTGTACCGGATTTATTTTTGTATAAGGTTACTAAGAACCGCGGTTATGTTGATGCTCCGCTCCCTTATTTTACACTCAGGTTCCCTAAAACAGGAAATTTTTATACTGATTTTATTAAGAACCAGGCAGCAACAATGCTTGCCAGAAGAGCTTTATATGAATTAAAGTATCAGAAACCTGAGCGGACTGAATTGTACGTTAGAAAAATTAAACAAGATTTTCCGGACTATCCTTTACCTAAAGAATTACAGCAATTTGGAAATGGCAGGATCTAACCATGAAAACAACATTATGTGCAATATTTGTATTTGTTCTGAGTGTTAATATATTCAGTCAGGAATATGATATCACCCCCTACATAAAAAAAATTGATGAAGGCAAACGTGATTCATTAAAAGCTGTTTTTTACAAACTTAAAACGAACCGTGAGAACAACGCCTCCATAATTTATTTGGAAGGTCTGTTGCAGGAAGATGCGGCAAAGGCTATTAAGTTTTATAAAATTGTAACCTCCTCACATCCGGCAAGCAAATATGCTGATGCTGCGGCATACAGACTGGTTTCATACTATTACTTAATTGGAGATATGGATAAAGCAGATACCTACTTAACATTTTTAAAAACCAGCTATCCTAAATCTTCATATACTCCGAAAGCTGAAAATTATTTCTTAAAATCGGCTACAACAAAAAAAGTAAAAAAGGAAACTGTTAAAACCGAAAAGAAAGAGATACCGGTAGATAAGAAGAGCAATAATAATAAGAAAAACGATAAACTTGTTGAGGAAGAATCCGGTAATTTATACTCCATTCAAACCGGAGCATTTACAAAAATAGAAAATGCCAAAATGCTCAAGACAAAGCTTTATAATCTTGGTTATTATACTTACATAAAAGAAAAAATAAATAATGATGTAGCATATCAAATTGTATTTTTAGGCAAGTATAAGTCCAAAGCCGAAACTGAAAAAGTACTAAAAGAGATTAAAGATAAATTAAGCGTTGACGGCAAGATAGTCCCTTATGAAGAATAAGATATGAAGATTACTTTTGTCGGAACAGGTTCAGGAAGCACCAGTTTAAAGAGATATCATTCATCCCTTTTAATCAGCAGCAGCTCATATAAGATGCTGGTTGATGCGGGAGACGGGATTTCCAGAGCTTTGTTAAGCAGTAATATCCCATATAATATTATTGACGGAATTTTAATTACTCATTTCCATCCTGATCATTTTACCGGCTTGCCGGGATTATTAGTACAGATGAAAATGGCAAAAAAGGAAACACCGTTAGATATTTACGTTCACGCCTCAAAAGCAGGATTTTTAGAAGATTTTCTTTTCAACTCATATATACTTCAGGATAGATACGATTTTAACATCAGGATAAAATCAATTGATACATTTTTTGATATTAAGCCCGCAGATGATTTATCCTTTGTAGTGCAGGAAAATTCTCACATTGACAAATACCGGGAAAGTGTTCTAAGCCGTAATTTAAGCTTAGTTTCGCTAAGTGTTTTATTTTCCGTGGATGGCAGAAAGATTTTTTATACCGGCGACATTGGAGACAAGGCAGACCTGGAGTTGTTTAACAGGTACGATTATCTAATTACCGAAAGCACCCACGTAACTTATGAAGAAATTGTTACAGGTATTCTTAATAAAGAAGCTAAAGTTTATTTAACCCACATAAACGATTCAGACGAAGAAGAACTTCAAAATAAAATTAAACCAGCACACAATCCGTCCATAGTGCTTGCAACAGACGGATTAGTTATTGAAGAGAAATAAGACTCCTTATTCTTACTCCCCTCTTTTTTAGAAGAGGGGAGCAAAATCATAATCTTTTCATATTAACGCTATAGCAGGTTACTTGCCAACTCTGCAAGCTCTGAGCGCTCTCCTTTTTCCAGATTTACATGTGCATACAACTTTTGTCCTTTAAAATGGTCAATCAAATAAGAAAGCCCGTTGGACTGTGAATCCAGATAAGGATGGTCAATCTGATAAAGATCTCCGGTAAAAACTATTTTAGTACCAGAGCCGACTCTTGTAATAATCGTCTTGATTTCATGCGGTGTCAGGTTCTGTGCTTCATCTACAATAAAATAGATACGCTGTAAACTCCTGCCGCGAATGTAGCTAAGCGGCTCGATAACCAGTTTTTCATCTTTAATCATTGTATTTATTTGTATAAACTGTTTATCATGCTCGGCAAACTGATCCTGAATAACTTTCAGATTATCATAAAGCGGCTGCATATAAGGCTCTAATTTACTGTGAACATCACCCGGTAAAAATCCTATGTCTTTATTGCTGAGCGGGACAATTGGGCGGGCAATATAAATTTGCCTGTATTCTTTTCTATGATGGAGCGCAGCAGCCAACGCAAGAATTGTTTTACCTGTACCGGCCTTACCTGTTAATGAAACTAATGGGATATTGGGATTTGTAAGTGCATCAATGGCAAACGTCTGTTCGGCATTTCTCGGCTTTATTCCATACGCAGGCAGTTTATCAATCTTTTTGAAAGTAGTTTTCTCCATATCCAGAGATACTAATACTGATCTGCTTTCATTTTTCAGGATATAGTATTTATTAGGCAGTATCTCGTCATGCAGATACTTTACCATACTCTTTGCGCTCACTTCATAAGGAGCCTGGAAAAATTTCAGAAGCAAATCATCGTCAAAGTTATCAATAATTTCTTTACCGCTATACAGTTCTTCCAAACTAATAATTCTGTCTGTAGAATAATCTTCTGCCAAAACACCGATTGCCTTGGCTTTCATTCGTAAGTTTACATCCTTAGTAACTAATATTGTTTGTGTTGATGAAGTATCTTTCAGAGTCATTTCCTGAGCAAGACTAAGTATCCGGTGGTCAGGAGTATCTTCTTTGAAAAAGTTTTTAATTTCATTGCTGAGTCCTTTTGATATCCCGACTCTGATCTTTCCTTTTCCCTTGCCCAAAGGTATTCCTCCGTTAAACAACCCGTCGCCGGTCATTTGATCCAGAGTTCTGGCAAACTCACGGGCATTAAGGTTAATAACCTGGTTACCTCTTTTAAAATGATCAAGTTCTTCAATAACAGTTAACGGGATAACAATATTGTGTTCCTGGAATTGGCTAATACATGATGAGTCATGAAGGATTACATTTGTATCTAATACAAATGATTTGATGATTTTTTTTCCGGCAGCATTTTTTTTCATAACTACAATTCCTTATTTGAGATAGTATAATATAATATAAAAAATACTTTAGAACTTGTAAAGAAATTGTAAAGAAAAATAAGGAAAGAAAAAAGGACGCACGTTACCTTGCTGACTCTAAAAGTTCTTTCTTCCTGTCAGAAGATAATTCTTCCTGAGTCATAAAAGACTGTAAGATACCGTCAATTTGTTTGATAAGTGTTTTTTTGTAATACTTAGGGGCAAAAACAGCACCATCTATCATGTATACACGTTTAGTCTTTTCATCATAAAATGCATAATTAATAAAAGGACCGCCTTTTTGAGAAGCGTTCATATCCCACAACCCCTGAGATAAAACGGCGTAATGGTTTTTGAAGGACATTTCGCTGGAAGTGGAGCTATTTATAGAAATAGTCATCTTTAATGAATCAGAGAAATGCTTATTAAATTTTTGGACGTAATTATTTCTGATAGCAGCAATTGAATCTTTAGTTAAACAATGCGGAGAAGCATTATCAAACCAATGTACAAAAATTACTTTTACAATTTTATTTTTATTATTGCTCAAGAAAAGGACATATTTTTCGCGCGGGTCTTCAGCAGTCAGTCTATATTCCGGCTGCACATAAAGCATCCAGCCATAATTTTTTAGCAAATGGCCCTGAATCTGTTTCTGCTCATACTTTTTATCATAGATTGAAGATTGAAACCTTTTATCACTCATTTTCTGAAAAAGTGCAACCAACTCATCTTTATGGTTGATAATACCATGTGAAAGTGAATCAATATTTCTGGAGGCAATAAATATTACGACCTGATTTTTTGCCCAGAGATTTTCTTTCTTAATATAAAGCTGTTTACCGGAATTAAGCAGTTTATATTCTTCTTTGGATAAATTAGCTTTAATATATTTTACCGTCGGAGAGTTACCGGTTAAAAGAGCCGCAATAACAATATTCTTTTTTTGACGGTACTTATCAATTTGGTCAATAGAGATTTTATTTATTTCAAATAATTTTTCTTTTTGGGGAGTATAGATAGTGCGTTCAAAGGCATCAATTAAAACAGGCTTAAGAGTATTATAGTCATTTTTATCTATGGCGACATAGATATCATCGTCTATTCCGACTACCGGATTTTCGCGGCTGTTACAAGAAATAAAAATGAAGGCAGCAGCAATTGATAATAAAAAGAAAAATTGTCTCATCTTATTTTGGGAATTGGGTCAATACTAAACTCACTCCGGGTAAAAAGAAGTAATATAATGCGTACATTACAACACCGATAGAAACAGGAATAGATAAATTATCATCAGCAATACCGAATGATATGTTTTCTACAATGGCGCCAATAAAGGCAGCTATAAAACCGATATAGTACTCAACTGCTAAACCTTTTACCTTAGGAGCAACTAAAACAACAATAATTGCACTAATAAAAAAAGCTAAAGTTCCCTCAAAGCTCTTAAATAAAAATTTATGCCGTCCAAACTTCCTGCCGATAAGGGCAGCAGTAGTATCACTAATGATCAGAATTATGAAACCTGTAACAAAAATAACTTTTGGAAAAACTATGATGCAGAGAAGTGCAGAAAGTAAAACGTAAGTAGCCCCATTCAGATTTTTCTTTTTATTGTCAACTTCATGCTTGCGAAGCATAAAGCCAAAGATTTTATAAAAAATTTTTCCTACTGATGAAGACTGGTACCGTAACAGGTCAAGCGAAATGGCAAAGATGCTTAAAGCCGCTAAAATAAAAATAGCAGTTCTTTGATCAAGAAAATATAAATAAATTAATGGGATAGAAAGAGAACAGAGATGAATCAGTTTTCTGACCAATTCATCTCTATAATTAATTGTACCGTTATCAATTATTGTTATTGCTGTCATCTTCAGGTGAAGTATCTTTAGGTTTACGAAGTTCCATTAGTTTTTGAACATGATCCGGTATTGAATTAGTATCGTCTATCGAACCATTCTTAGCCATAGGAGGTAAACTTTCACCTCTAATCAGCTTATCAATTTCCTCGCCATCAAGAATTTCACGTTCTAACAGTTCAAGGGAGAGTACGTCTAAAATTTCTCTGTTTTCCTGTAAGATAGTTTCAGCGCGTGCCATACCTACATTTACAATCCTACGGATTTCTTCATCTATTTCGTTTGCAATTTTTTCGCTATAATCTCTATGTTTCTGAATTTCACGCCCAAGGAAAATTTCTTCTTCTTTAGCCCCGTAACTTAACGGGCCCAGTTTATCACTCATGCCCCACTCACAAACCATTTTGCGGGCAATTCCGGTAGCTTTTTCAATATCATTACCGGCACCTGTGGTATAATGATTGAATACTAACTTTTCAGCAGCCCTTCCGCCTAATGCATAAGCGATTATAGCTTCCAGATAAGTTTTAGAGTATGTATGCTTTTCATCAATAGGCAGATAGCTGGTAACACCTAATGCCCTGCCCCTTGGTATTATTGTAACTTTATGGACAGGATCAGCTTCTGGGATCATTCTGGCAACAAGCACATGACCGATTTCGTGATATGCTGTAGTTTTCTTTTCTTCGTCAGAGATAATAAGGCTCTTTCTTTCCATGCCCATCATGACCTTGTCTTTAGCTTCTTCAAAGTCATCCATTTCTACAGCTTTTTTATTTTTACGGGCAGCCAATAGCGCAGCTTCATTAACCAGATTTGCTAATTCAGCTCCTGCCAATCCCGGAGTACCTTTTGCCAAGACTTCAAGATCCACACCCTGACTCAGAGGGATATTGCGTGCATGAACACGTAAAATACCTTCACGTCCTTTAACATCAGGTCTGTCAACAACAACCTGTCTGTCAAAACGTCCCGGTCTTAATAAAGCAGGATCCAAAACGTCCGGTCTGTTTGTAGCGGCAATAATAATAACGCCTAAATTTTGTTCAAAACCATCCATCTCTACAAGGAGCTGGTTAAGAGTCTGCTCGCGTTCATCATGTCCTCCGCCTAAACCGGCGCCTCTGTGTCTGCCCACAGCATCAATTTCATCAATAAAGATAATGCATGGAGCGCTCTTCTTACCCTGCTCAAATAAATCTCTAACACGGCTTGCGCCAACGCCAACAAACATTTCAACAAAATCAGCACCGCTTATAGAGAAAAACGGAACACCGGCTTCTCCGGCTACAGCCCTTGCCAATAAAGTTTTGCCGGTTCCGGGAGGGCCTAAAAGCAATACTCCTTTAGGAATTTTACCTCCCAATTTTTGAAATTTGGTAGGTTCCCGCAGGAATTCAATAATTTCCTGAAGTTCCTGTTTAGCCTCGTCAGCACCGGCTACATCTCTAAAAGTAATCTTTATGCCTGTTTGAGTAATTAGTTTAGCTTTGCTTTTACCGAAGGAAAAAATACCTCTGGTACCACCGCCGCCGCCCTGCATTTTGCGCATAATTAAAATCCAAACACCAAGAATAATTATCCAGGGGACAAAAGAAAGAAGCACATTCATCCATTCGCTTGATTCCTTCTGGTAAGAATAATTTATATTCTTTTCTTTCCATTTAACGTCTTGATCTTTAAGAACATCACCTGGAATATAAGTAGAAAATTCTTTTATGCTTTTTCCCTTATACTGCTGTTCGTTTTTTAATACACCTTTAAAGTAATAATCATTAACATCGGTTTTAACGACGTTAGCACTTGCAATTTGATCGCTATTTAAATATTCTTGATATTTCTGAAAACCAACCTCAACAAAATTGCTGGACCCGGATTTGTAAAGCTGCATAACAATAATTGCAGCAACAATTACAGCACCCCATCCAAACACAACCCTAATAACTTTAGACCAATCGAAATTATCGTCTTGTTTATTCGGGTTATTATTGCCTTTAGGCGGCTTTGAATATGGATTTTTATTTTCTGGCATAAGTAATTTTTATTTTATAAATTAAATTTATTCCGCTTCCTTAAGGATATATATACTCCTTAAATTCCTGTATTTTTGGGCATAATCCAAACCATATCCCACAACAAATTTACTTGGAATTTCAAACCCAATATAGTCAATTTTTACATCATACATAAGGCTTTTAGGTTTTACCAATAGTGAGGCGACTTTCATGCTGGCCGGTTTACTGTTCCCGATAAGGTCTTCTATAAACTTAATGGAAAGCCCGGAATCAACAATATCTTCTACTATTATCAGATCCCGACCGTCAACTTCACAATTAAGTTCTTTAAGCATTTTAACATTACCGGATGAGATTTTCTGATCGCCATAGCTGGAAAGCTTAAAAAAGTCTATTTCACAATCTACATTTACACTTTTAATAAGATCAGCTAAAAATAAGAAAGCGCCGTTTAATACACCAATAAAGACAGGAGTTTTACCTGCATAATCTACATTTATTTGTTCTGCAAGTTCTTTTATTCTGCTTTGAAGGACTTCCTCAGTTAAATAAGGAACAAACACATCATTATTTATGATAATTTCATCTTTTTTACCTAATGAAGACATAATTTATATACTTTCTTAGTATTTTTATCAATTTTAACATTATCATCAATTCTTTGCCCTGTTACCCAGACAATATTTCCTTTATTTAGAATTACCGTTTGAATTTTCTTTTCAAAACCGGAAAGTTTGATGTCAGTCAGGAAATCCGAAACAAGTTTCCTTTTATTAAGCCCGACAGGGTAAAACTTATCACCGCTTTGCCACAGCCGCACTGTAAAAACATCATCTAAATAGTCACCCGAAATATACTCAATTTTTTTATTATCTGAGAAGATTACTTCTTCATTATTTACGGGAATTATTTCCAAAGCCTTACCAAACACATCAATTTTAGTGCCCAATTTAATTTTTGTTTCAGAAAATTCCAAGTCCTGGTTATCTTTATAAATTATAATGTTATCCCTGTCATTCAGGACTGTAAATTTATTTGATATTTGTGCAACTTTTCCTACTTTTTTATCAATTAATTGGCTGATTGCCAAATAATCAGGGTAAGAGAAATCGCTGCCCAAATGCATATCCAGAGCATATTTTATTAGTGAAGTAAGCAGCAATGGAGAGGTTGCTTTAAGTACGGCTTTTTTTAGATTTAAGACATTATTGCCAAAAGAAACAGAAGACTCTGCCAATTTTGTAAGTTCTCTGCCAACGTATTTATTTAAATCCGAATTAATTAATGCAAAGTTAAGCAGTGCCTTTTCTACAGAAGGATTTATTTTACTTTTAATAAGAGGGAGTATATTATTTCTTAAATTATTTCTTTCATAATCATTTTCAGCATTTGAAGAGTCTATAATATACTTGATATTAGAGGCTTCAAGATAATCCAATATCTCCGCTTTCGATAAACATAAAATTGGACGGATAATGTTATCCCTTTTTACCGGAATACCGGTAATGCCGTTAAGCCCCGCTCCCTTAAACAAATTAAGAAGGATTGTCTCAGCATTGTCATTACTATTATGAGCAGTAGCAATTTTGTTATATCCTTCTTTTTCCGCTGTTGAACTCAGAGCAGCGTAACGTAAAATCCTACCGGCTTCTTCAACCGAGAGTTTATTATCTGAAGCAAATTTCTTAACATCCCCTTTTTCCAAAAAGAAAGGGACATTGAACTGTGAAGCAATAAACCTGCAAAAATCCTGATCCCTTTCTGCTTCTTCACCTCTCAAAAGGTGGTTATAATGAAGCACTCCTATTTTTATATCATATTTATTTTTAAATTTAATTAAGAAGTTAAATAAAAAAATAGAATCAGGTCCCCCGCTCAAAGCCACTAAGATTCTATCCTCCGAAGAGATAATATCCTGGTCTTTAATAAATTTAATTACTCTTTGTTCTATTCTTTTCATAAAAGGATGCTCTAAACTAAAAAAAACAGGGACAATTTCTCTTTTTACTTGCAGAAAATGTCCCTATAAAAACACATTATAATGATAAATGTAATCCTTGCGGGCCAGTAAAATAGTGATTAGGTCCCTGCAAAATCACTTAAAAACATTTCTCTAATCTTTAGGCGGTACGGCAATCTGCTCAATATATTTGCCCAGCACATCAAACTCCAGATTAACTTTATCGCCGATTTTTTTACTTGAGAATACTGTTGCTTCCCAGGTATGGGGAATAATACCTATACAAAAATAATCATCACCAACTTCAGCAACTGTCATGCTTACTCCGTCAATGGCAACCGAGCCAACATAGATTAGGTATTTCCTAAACTCTTTATTGAAATCAACTCTCAGATAATGGCTGTTAGTAAGTTCATCAATTTTTGTAACAACACCCGTTGTATCAACGTGTCCAAGCACAAAGTGCCCGCCCAATCTATCATCAGCTTTTAACGGGCGTTCAAAATTGATATAGTCATTAACTTTAAGATCACCGAGATCGCTTTTTTTAAGAGTCTCTTCCATAACTTCAACTGCAAAAATATTATCATCTTTTTCAATAACTGTTAAGCAAACTCCATTACAGGCAATGCTGCTGCCAATTTTAAGATCATCTGTAACAACTTTACCTTCAAAAGTAAGCTTAAATCCCAATCCCTCTGGCTCTATTTTTTTAACTATTCCTTTTTCTTCAACTAAACCGGTAAACATTTATATCCTTAAATTATTATTATTATTAGTTTTTAACCAACTCCAGAAACAAGTCATCACCAACTTTTTCAAAAGTATTTATCTTAAGCTTGTAAACATCCTTCATATTAATAATACCTAAATCATTTATTGTGGACAGCCCCGCTCCTAAAAACTTAGGTGAAATAAACAAAGCGATATCGTCAAAAAGATTTTCCGTAATAAATGAAGTATATAATTTACTGCCGCCTTCAACCAGCAAAGAGCTGATATTTTTAGAACCTAACAGCTTTAGTACTTTTTTTAGATCAAACCGGCCGTTATCAAAAGAATCAGTAAATATTATTTCAATTCCCTTATCCATAAGCTTTTTTATGAATTTTTTCTTTTTCTCCGCAGCGGCCTTTGATGTTAAAAGGATTACATTATTATCAAAATAGATATTATGATCCATCCCTACAGACAATTTTGCATCAATAACAACACGAATAGGATTTCTGCCTTCTGCAAGTCTCACATTAAGCTTGGGGTCATCCTTAAGAATTGTATTAGTTCCCACCATTACGGCATCATATTTTGCTCTTAGAAGATGCACTTTCTTTCTGGAAGGCAAAGAACTAATCCACCTGGATTGGCCTGAGACATCTGCAATTCTGCCATCCAGAGTTTGAGCTGCTTTTAAAGTTACATAAGGCATCTGTCTGCTGATATACTTAAAGAAAAACTTATTAAGTTCTATGCACTCCTGTTCAAGCACACCGGTTTTAACTTCAATGCCGGCAGCTTTTAATTTTTTTATCCCCTTACCGCTAACGATAGGGTTCATATCCAGAGTGCCGACGACGACCTTTTTAATTTTTTCTTTAATTATTCTGTCCACACACGGAGGTGTTTTTCCTTCATGACAGCAGGGCTCAAGATTTACATAAAGCGTTGCACCTTCAACGCTTTCTTTAGACGACTCGATAGCATTTACTTCAGCATGCTTTTCACCATACTTTTCATGATAACCGGCCCCGATTATTTTGTCATTCTTTATAATTACACAGCCCACCAAGGGATTGGGGCTTACAAGACCTGCGCCTCGTTTAGCAATTTCTAAAGTAAGCTTAATATAAGATTCATCTGTTAACAAAATACTAATCTATTTTAATAATTTCAAAATCAAGAAGTCCGGCAGGAGCTTTAACTTTAACTTTGTCACCGGTTTTTTTATTTAGAAGCCCCTGACCTATTGGGGATGTAATAGAAATCTTACCCATCTGGAAATCAGCTTCTTCCGGTGAAACTAATGTATATTCAAATACTTTATTATTATTCAGGTTCTTTATTGTAACTGCAGATAAAATATGAACAGAGTCATTAGTAAACTGACTACTCTCTATAATACGTACTCTGGACAGAACACTTTCCAATTTGCTTATCTTAAGTTCAAACAAACCCTGTTCTTCTTTAGCTGCATCATACTCAGCATTTTCGGAAAGATCACCATGAGCGCGTGCTTCAGCAATTTTAGCAGCAATCTCTTTTCTTCCAACTTGTTTCATTTGTTGAAGTTCAAGTTCCAACTCATGTAATCTTTCTTTTGTAAGATAAACAAAATTTTCTTCGTACATAAAATATACCTTTTACTAAAATTTAAAAAAAAATTACCACCGTTTTTAGAAGTTGCGAAAAAGACCAATCAATAAATAAATCAGGTTAAGTAATTTAATTAATGATTACAATAATCATCATTTATGATTTTTTCGGTCTTTTGTACAGTTTCTTTAACAGTGGCATTAGAAAATTATAAAAATAAAACCATCTTGTCAAGAAGTTTTTAAGGGAATAATAAAATAATTATTCTTACTATATCCATCAAAAATGGTTTATTTAATTAAAAATCCACAAAAAGGCTGTAATTAGTCTAAAAGTTTAGCATAATTACATTTTTGGCAAACGCTCCAAATACGAGCTGTTACTTAGCATGGCAAAAGTTTCTGTATTTCTTAGCTCGTTTAAATCCAGGCAGTTCATATAGCTCATCGAGCTTTTTAACCCGTCTGAGATACTGTCAATTACATTTTTTACAGGTCCTTTATACGGAACCATGGTTTCTTCACCTTCAATAAACTCATTTTTCATTTTGACACCAAAAGAGGCTGAACCACGATACTTTTTCCAAAGCTGCCCGCTATACTTAATAACATCGCCCGGAGTCTCTTTGGTGCCTGACAGCATTCTGCCAAGCATTACTGCATCTGCGCCCAAAGCAATAGCTTTTGCCACATCACCCGGGCTTTTAATGCCGCCATCGGCAATTACCTTAATTGTAAGTTTCTTATCGAGACGTGAAAATAAAACGTCTAATAAAGAAGATACCTGACCAATTCCAATGCCGGTCTGTATTGAGGTTGTGCATACGCTTCCGCTTCCAATTCCAACTCTGACAGCATCAGCGCCCGCCTCTTCAAGTTGTTTAAGACTGCCGCCATGGGCAATATTACCAATAAGAATTTTGCAATGGAATTTTGATTTTATCTCTTCAGTTTTTTTTAGTACTTCATAATTATTGGCATTTGCCGTATCTATACAGATAATATAATTACGTTCTGCAAGTTTTTGTACTATATCCAGAGGCGTATTTAGTGCTACCGATACACCGTTGATTTTTAAGGACTCTTCTTCATTACTATTTAAAGTTTCATCTAAAGAGGAATCAAACCTGTTTAGAATTCCAATACACCCCAACGAAGCCAGCTCTCTGGCCATTGCTATCCCGGTAACGGTATCCATAGGGCTTGAAACAACAGGAAGAGCTAAATCCATTCCTAAAAAAGTACAGGCTGTTGAAGTTTCCGTACGGGATTTCATCCGTGATATCTGTGTGGGTATTAAGCTTATATCATCATACGTTAGCGACTGAATGTTATTATTTAAATCTGATTTTGAATATATTTTCATTTATAAAGCGCCTTTTTCTATGTTATAATAAATTTTCTAACTCATCAAGCAGTGAATTCATTTTTTTTGTAACTGCCATAACCGGTTCAGGAGAATTCATATCTACTCCTGCATTTTTAAGTATATTTATTGAGTAATCAGAGCTCCCTGCTTTTAAGAAATTCAGATATTCCTCAACAGCAGGTTTTCCTTCACTTAATACTTTGTTTGAAAGTGTAGCAGAAGCAGCATAACCTGTAGCGTACTGATATACATAAAAGTTATAATAAAAATGAGGAACCCTTGCCCACGTATATTCCTCTTCAGGATCCACCATCATACCGGGGCCCCAGTATTTTTGATATACATCCTTGTACATTACTCTTAATGCATCACTTGATAATGAATCGCCTTTTTCAGTTTTATCATAAGCCTTCATCTCAAACTCAGCAAACATAATCTGGCGGTAAAAAGTGGCTGTAATTTCATTTAAGGCTTTTTCTATTAGGAATAGTTTTTCTTTTTTATCCGTAGATTGTTTAATTAAGTAATCCAGAAGTAATGCTTCATTAAAAGTTGATGCAACTTCTGCAACAAAGATAGTATAATTTGCATATTGGAACGGCTGATTTTTGCCGGTATAATATGAGTGCATATTATGTCCCATTTCATGCGCAAGAGTAAACACATCATTAAGCAGATAGTTCCAGTTCAATAAGACGTAAGGATGTTTCCCGTAAGTTGTGCCGCTTGAATAAGCACCGCTCCGTTTTGCTTTCGTTTCAAAAACGTCAATCCATCTGTTTTGTATAGCAAAGTTAAGCAATTTAAGATATTCATCACCCAGGGGCAAGAAAGCATTATTTATTATATCAATAGATTCATCATAGCCATACTTCTTTGCAGGGACATCAAACAACGTTACATACGCATCATAAGGATGAAGAACATCAATTTTTAATAATCTCTTTTTCACGTTCGCCCAGCGATACATGGGAGCTAAATTAGACGAGGCGGTTTCTACAAGATTATCATAAACGCTCAAAGGGATGTTATTCCCGTTTAAAGCGGCTTCTCTTGCTGATCTGTATTTTCTTGCCTTTGAGTAAAAAATATGCGACTTAAGGTTAGCATTAAAAGAGGCAGTTAATGTATTCACATATTCTATATATGATTTATAGTAATTTTTATAAGCCCGCTCTCTGTATGCCCTATCCTTTGAATATAATGCCTTTCCGTACCTTCCGTGAGAAAGCTCAACGTCATTCCCTTCTTCATCCTTTATGGTAGCAAACTTGAGGTCGGCATTAGTGAAGAGAGAAAAGATATTGTAAGGGGCTGAAGTCACTTCACCGGCCATTGCCAAAAGTTCTTCTTTCTCTTTATCCAGAGTATGCTTTTTAGTCCTTATCCAATCTTCAAACATATGAGAATATTTTTGCAGTTCAGCATTACCTGCAACAATATCCATTAATTCTAAGTCAGGGATTTCAAGCACCTCAGGTTTAATAAATGAAGAAGCAGCGGATATTTTTGAATACAGGTAATTGATACGATCATCCATTGCCTGATATTTTGTTACCTTCATATCGCAGTCTTTTGACAGCATAGCATATAAATACAGATGCTCAAGTTTAGTGCATAATTCCTCATCGAACTTCAGACATTTTAACAGAAGATCCGGAAAAGTGCTTAATTTCCCTTTATATTCCTCATAACCGTTAACCTTTGAATCAACATATGAAAAGTCTTTTTCCCATTCATCATCATCCAAATAAATATCGGTTAAATTCCATTTATACTTTTGCTCAATCTCGTCTCTGGAAGGAAGCCCGGCAGCTTCACCGGAGAATAATTTATTTTCAAACAAATAATCAAATTTCATAAATATCCATTTCTATCGTATCTTATAATAAAAACTATTTTTGTAATACCATTTTTCTGGCAATACGGCTGCCGTTTATTTCTAAGGAATAAATGTAAACCCCGCTTGCCCAGTTGGCCGCATCAAGGGATACAGAATAATTTCCCTGCGGTAAATATTTATTTATTAGACAAGTTTTTTCCTGCCCAAGAATATCAACCACCTTAAGTACAGTAACTCCGCCCTTTGATACTGCAAAGTTTATTGTAGTAGAAGGATTAAACGGATTTGGAAAATTCTGCTTCAGTTGAAAACTATTTACAACCTCTTTAGTATTCTCTATGCCAAGCGGTATTGATTGAATTATATCCTTACGAGAACCATTTATATAATATACCCCATAACCTAACAGACCAAGATCAATTTTAGCAGTCGGCTGGACTGTTCTAACAATCCAGTAATTAGGGGCAATGTAATTAGTATCAGTAATCTCAACTATCTTAACCGGAATGATAAATGGAGAAATCCCCATAAGATAACTCAGCCTTTGGGATATGATAAATTTCTTGCAAGTCAGACTGCCTAACTCAGTAGTAATTGTTTCATCAGCGGCTCTCTTTGCTTTATATTCAAAGCGCAGGGGCATTGAAAGAGTATCAAAAGTTATAGTTGTGTCTTTAGTGAAAATTGTATATTGCTGATTTACTGCCTGTCCAAATTTATATACGTCATACCATCCTTCATACCTCTTAAAACCACCCAGCAAAGTGCTATCTAAAAAACTTAAGGAAGAATCAGACAAGAGCGTTTTAAAATAAATATTAGCATCAGAGGATGACAAATTAATGAAAGAAGAATCCATATAAGGCAGAGCATCGATGGTTCCCCTGGTACCTGATTTTGAAAGCAGGATATTAGATAACTTCCCCTCATAATTAGATGATACAGAAAAAGTGTCTATCTGATAATAGGACAACGTATCCATTGGATTGCTAAGAGAATCCAGCGGCGTAATTTTAAAATTCCATTTAAACCCCGCCTGCTGAGGAAAATAATCTTGAGCATTTTGCGGAAGTATAACCGAAGCGGCAAGAATCCAGATAAAGTAAAATATTTTTTTCATAAGCTGCAACCTTTTTCCAAATATAGACATAAATATAATCCTGTTTTGTGACTTTTAAAAGGGAAATTAATAATTGATAATTGATTGCGCCCCCGGCGGACAGGAAATGGGAAATGAATGTTTTCCTCTGGCTTAAGTGAATGTGTGAAAATTAGAAACAAATAATAATATATTCCCCAGAGATATTTTAAGGATTGCATTAATGTAGTTTATATAAGCCCGGATCCCCCTTTGTCCCCCTTACGAAGGGGGATAAAGGGATATTCACACTCTGGGCGGAATCTGAATGTTACAAGATTGGTATGAATAGCACTATTTGAATTTCGCCCCGAATCGTCTTGCGACTTCATTCGGCCTGCCACTATGTGGGGCTACAGATAAGGGGAGCAATTATATTAAATTTATATACCCCTATGTCTTATTATTTATTCTTTAAATCAATAATTATTACCCATTTAATGGTTTTGTTAATTTGCCGCCAGATGATACTTACATAAAAAAAGGGTGCTTCCATTACTGAAAGCACCCCGCAAAATAGATTTTACTATTTCTTAGAATTCTATCTTTTTCTTAGTATATCTGGTATAGTCAAGAACTAATGCAGAAGCCACGAAAATTGATGAATATGTTCCGATTAAGATACCAAAGAATAATGTATATGAGAATGTTCTTAGTACTTCACCGCCGCATATAATAAGTACAAGTATTGTTACCAATGCAGCACCACCTGTCAGTATTGTACGGCTCATTGTCTGGTTAACAGACATATTCATTATCTCTTCCAAACTCTTTGACTTGTGAATCTTCATATTTTCACGAATTCTATCAAAAACAATAACGTTGTCAGACATTGAATAACCAACAAAGGTTAGGAAAGCCGCAACAACCGTCAAGTTTACTTCAAGATTTAATCCAGGGATTATTCCATAAAGTAATGAATATAATCCGATCATAATAAAACTGTCATGAAATACAGCCAGAACTGCGCTTGCACCAAAAGCAGCTTTATAACGGAAAGCCAGATAAACAAGAATAACAGCAAAGGATAAAAGCAAAGCTAACAAAGCATCAACTTTTAATTCCTTACCAACCTTAGGTCCAATTCTCTCTTCTCTAAGAATTTGGAAGTTATTATCTTTTATTTTCTCTCTCAAATTATATTTAATCCAGTCAGAGTTACCAACTCTAACAAGCACCTTATTATTATTAAGGTCTTCAGAAGCTTTGTCAGCCTGGAAGCCGCTTGCCATAAGAGCCCTGATAACAACTTCAACCGAATCCGGATTAGCAACGCTATAAGTAACACTTCCGGTATTAGAAGTGTCAGCTAAAATAAAAGTAGCACTAGGCAGTGTTTTATTTTTAGCTTCATCAATAATAGTTATCATTTTTTTATAAACAGGGCGAGGTAAATCCTGAGCTTCGGTTCTTACTAAGATACCGGTCTCACCGCCAAAAGTTTTAATTTCAACATTTCCTAAACCAATTTGTTCAATATAACCTCTAACTGTAGAGATATTGACAGGCTTTTGGAAATCGACCACTATTTCGGTACCACCTCTAAAATCGATACCGAATTCCAGTCCTCTAACAACAAGGCTTATAAGACCCAAAAGCAATAAGCTAATGGAAAAAGTATAAGCAATTTTTCTTTTTCCTAAGAAATCGACATTTAAATTATGAAAAATACGCATTTATAATAAAACTCCTTTAAGGTAATTATTCTACTGTAATTTTAATTCCTTTGTATAACATATAGTCAAAGATCAGTCTTGCAATAACCAAAGTACCGAACAAACTTGTAACGATACCAATCATAAGAGTAAGAGCAAATCCCTGAACAGGTCCTGTACCGAATTGGTATAAAATAATACCGGTAAAGAAAGTAGTAACGTTAGAGTCAATAATAGCAGAGAAAGCTTTGCTAAAGCCAGCTTCAACAACAGCTTTCATGGTCTTGCCGGTAGCAAGCTCTTCACGCATTCTCTCATAAATAAGCACGTTTGCATCAATAGCCATCGCCATAGTTAAAATAATACCTGCTATACCCGGTAATGTTAATGTAGCTTTAAACCCTGCCATTAAACCAAACAAGAAGAAAACGACAAAGATTAAGGCAACTGCGGCTACAAATCCTGATCTCCTATAATAGAAAATCATAAATGCAGCAATAAGGATATAACCAAGAAAAGCTGAGAACAAACCGCTATTGATAGAATCCTGACCTAAAGATGGTCCAACTGTTCTTTCTTCAATAATATTAACAGGAGCAGGAAGTGCACCGGCCTTTAATACGATTTCTAAAAGCTTAGCTTCTTCCATATTCTTCATACCGTCAATCTGAGATCTGCCGCCTGTAATTTTATTTTTAACATTAGGAGCAGAAAAGATTAAGTTATCAAGAACGATAGCAATTCTTTTATTAATGTTAGCGCCGGTAATACGTGCCCATTCAGAAGAGCCTTCGCTGTTCATTTCCATACTAACGACAGCGCCTGAGGTTGTCTGGTCAATATTAGCCTGAGCATTAGTAATAACACCGCCAGTTAATTCAGCTTTTTTATTAACTAAAATTAAAGGGAAAACTTTTTTACCGTCTTGACCAGTATAAGGTTTAGCTTCAAATAAGAACTCAGAATTATCGCCTAAAATTGCCTGAACATCAGGTCTGTTAAGCAGCATTTGAACTTTTGCTTTATTTTCTTCTAAGACTAAAAGGTCAGCGGAATTTTGCTGTGTGATAGCAAGGGAGAAGAAAGGATGGTTCTTTTCAAACACTTCACGTCTTTTATTTTCAGGTAATTTATCATAATTGACAGTATCCCTGTTTTTGCCGGCAGTCTTTACTGTTGCATTAGTTGTGTCTGTTTTGGTTGTATCTTTAAGATCGACACCTGCCAGAACATCATCAACTTTTTGCATAATAGCAATTGCCTGCTGAGGTTCTTTTACAAGTCTGAACTCCAACAAAGCAGTTCCCTGTAATAAATTCTTTGCTTCTTCTTCTCTGGCAACGCCTGGAAGTTCAACAACAATTCTTCTGGCACCCTGACGCTGTATGGATGGTTCAGAAACACCATATTGATCAATACGGTTTCTAATAATTTCCATTGCGCGGGTTACTGCATCTTCAGCATCTTTTTTTAGCTGATCAATTATTTTTTTATCATCATCTCTGACAGTACCGTAATAACGGCTTAATCTAACACCCTTTTCTTTCATTTTACGGGCAAAAAGATCAATAACATTTTCATCAGAGAGAGCAGCATCTTTTTCTGCATCAGCAAGAACTTGTTTAAAAACATTATCAGGATTTTTAGCAACTTTATCCAATAATTTTACGGTATTAACCTCTAAAACAACACGCATACCGCCTTGAAGGTCTAATCCCAATTTTACTCTTTTAGCACGGGCAGAAGCATAAGAAGGATCCAATCCTTTAACACTGTCCTCAATTTGTTTCATCCGGTGTTCAACCTGGAAAGGTGTCCAGTCGGGATGATATTTTTGAACGTTCAACCTTGCTTTTTCCAATATCTCAGTTAGTCTGACTGTATTCTGATGATCTACATAGGTAGGATACAACAGATAAACACTGAGAAGAATAAAGGCTGTAATAATTACAATCCTGAATGTAAATACTTTCATATTTTTTCTTTTTATCTATAAAAGTGAATATTTAAAAATTAGCTTTTAAAATTACCCTTTAACGGATAGAAAGTCAATAAAAATAAAAATGGATATGTATTTTTTTTCTAATTATTTATGGGGGGATAGCATTACAAACCATGCAGCTTTTCTCATATTATCAGCCAAAACAGCACATATATCGGCAGATTAAATATAACTTTTAGTAACATACACTCCTATTAACCTGAAAGAAAATAATCAGATAGCCCTTATTATATGCTAATTTTTTGTAAAATTTACATCCCAGCCGTTAAAACCCACAAGACCAATTGTTGCAATTTCTTTAAAATAAATTCACTTGGTTTTGTAAGGATTTAATTTTTATTTATTTTTATAACTCATTTTCTCAACAAAGGTTAAAAATGTCATATAATGAAATAAAGCAGAAATTGATTGATTTGTCAAATCCTCAGCATGCAGTAATTCTTCAGCGTTTTTTTAAAACAAACAAGGGACAATACGGAGAAGGTGACATTTTTCTTGGAATCCGGAACCCGTCTTTACATCTGCTGGCAAAAACTTATACAAAAACAGATATGGGTATTATTGAGAAAATGCTTTTTTCAAAATATCACGAAGAAAGAATGCTTGCACTATTAATTCTTGTAAGGAAGTTTCCAAAAGAAGAAGAAACAGGGAAAGAAGAAATCTTTAAGTTTTACATATCCAATACTGCAAGAATAAATAACTGGGATCTGGTTGACTTAACTGCTCCTAATATTGTAGGAGCTTACCTAATGGACAGAGATGATAAAGAACTACTATTCAGATTTGCTGAATCTGAGTGTCTATGGGAAAAGAGAATTTCCGTTATTTCCACGCTTACTTTTATTAGAATGCAGAACTACGATACTACTTTTGCAATTGCAGAAATATTGCTGACTGACAAGCATGATTTGATACAAAAAGCAGTTGGATGGATGCTACGGGAAATAGGCAAAAGAGATATTGATGCGGAGCTAATGTTTCTGAATGCACATTATAAAGAGATGCCCAGAACAATGTTAAGATATTCAATTGAAAAATTCCCCGAAAAATTGAGGCTTGGCTATTTAAAAGGAACTATTTAGATAATGGTTAAATTTTTAACGCTGGGTGGGGGAAGTGAAATTGGCGCCAACTGTTATTACTTTAATATTGAAGGAACCGGTATTATTCTGGACTGCGGACTGCATCCAAGGGAAAAGGGAATAAAGGCCCTGCCTGATTTTGATTTGATAAATGACCTCCCGGTCGACTTTGTACTTATTTCACATGCACATCAGGATCATTTATCGGCACTCCCCTTTTTGATTAAAAAATTTCCTTATCTGAAAATATACTGCACTCCTCAAACGCGTGCTGTTGCGGAGCTTACTTTACACAGTTCAGTTTCATTAATCAGAAATCAGCTAAAAGAAGATAATATTGAAGTATACTCACATGAAGAAGTTGATCAGCTTATTAAATTTATCTTTTATAAAGAGTATGACAATCAATTTATTATAAATGGTTATAAGCACAACTCAACGGAGGACATAAGTTGCACTTTTTTAGATGCCGGTCATATAATAGGTTCTTCTGCAATTTTAATTGAATTCGGAGATAATAAGATTCTTTACACAGGTGATATTTGCTTTCATAATCAAAATCTGCTTCCGAAAGCGAAAATAAATCTAAAAGGAATAACTACTTTAATAACGGAAACAACTTATGGAAGTACGGATACATCTAAATTCAGCATAAAGAAAGAACAGGATAAATTTACTTCGGCAATAAACAAGTATATTAACGGAAATGCGTCTATATTAATTCCTGTCTTTTCACTTGGAAAGACACAGGAGATGCTTGCACTTCTTCATAAGCTAATGAAATCAGGCAAAATACCTGCTGTTGATTTATTTACTGACGGTATCGCCAGAAAAATTAACAGGATTTATGATTATAACCGTTATACCATTAATTATATTGATTCAGAATTAAAGATAGAAAATATTCCTCAAAAAAGATTATATCAGGTAATCCACATTGAAAAATTATTAAAGCAGCCCTGCATAGTATTGGCAGCAAGCGGCATGGTACTGCCGGGAACAGCATCATTTAAGCTTGCTCAGAGATGGCTATTGCAAAATAATGCCGCAATTTTTACCGTTGGCTATATGGATCCGGAATCCCCGGGAAGTTTTATAGCTAATGCTAAGACAGGAGGGAAAATTCACCTGACTCCAACTTCACCGGAAATTGAAGTGAAATGTTCTATTGAGAAATTCAGGTTCCCTTCCCATGCTTTACGAGAACTGCTTTTACAATTTATTTCTGATATTTCACCAGTAAATATAATTCTTACTCATGGTGATGAATCTGCACAAGATTACATTGGACATAAATTATTAACAAGGCTCCCCAATGTAAAATTATATGCCGCAGAAAAAGGAAAAGAAATTTCACTTTAGCAATTAGATCTGCATGTTTTATATTCTTTACATCTTAAATACTTTGTGATATATTTGGAATAACTAATTATTTTCAGGAAAGTTATGAAATTAAATACTATATTTTTAAGCATACTACTTATGTTGCTTGCCGTATGCTCCATAAATGCACAGGAAAGCAAAGACAGTTTAATCATCGGCACGTGGCAAGGTACAATTAAAATCGGGACATCTGAGATTCCTTTATTTGTTAAAATTGCAAAAAATGATAAGGGACAACTAAGTGGAACATTGGATAGTCCAAGCCAAAATGCCACTAATATTCCAATTGATGTTTCTATTTACAATAAAGATAGTATTACATTTAAAGCCGTTACCATTGCCGGCGTTTACAAAGCAGTAGCAATAAAAGACAGCCTCAAATTAGAAGGCGTTTGGGTTCAGGGAGAAAAAAGCATCCCTCTCTCCTTTTCAAAAGTTTTTGAAACAAATACGGTAAAGGATGTAAAGATTACTCCCCCTTTACCTAATCAGGATTCACTGTTATATGGCAACTGGCAGGGAAATATAGATAATAATGACGCAGCACTGCCTCTTGTAATAAAATTTTCAAAGAATAGAGCCGGCGTTTTAATTGCTTTTCTCGACAGTCCCCAACAGGGCGCCAAAGACATCCCAACTACAAAGGTATTGTTCGAGGGAGATTCTGTTAAAATAATAGCAAACAACATCAATGCTATGTTCCAGGGAAAGCTTATTAAAGACAGTTCAATTATAAAAGGGATTTGGTATCAAATTGGTAAAATGTTTCCACTGAATTTATCAAAAACCGATAAACCTCTTACTATAAACAGGCCTCAGGAGCCTAAGGGCCCATACCCATATAATGAAGAACAAGTCTCCTTTAAAAATAAAAAAGCAAATATTAACCTGGCTGGCACTCTGACCACTCCTAAAACCGGATCAAAATTTCCGGTGGTTGTTATGATTACAGGTTCCGGCCCTCAGGATAGAGATGAAAATATTTTTAACCATAAACCTTTTAAGGTTATCGCTGATTATCTTACCAGACTTGGAATTGCAGTATTAAGATTTGACGATAGAGGGACCGGGAGTTCAGAAGGTGATTTTAGTAAAGCTACAACTCAGGATTTTGCCGGAGACGTAACGGCTGCTGTTGACTATTTAAAAAGTAGAAAAGATATTAATAAGAAAAAGATTGGATTAATTGGACATAGTGAAGGAGGCATCATTGCCCCTATTTGCGCGGTTAACTCAAAAAATATTTCTTTCATAGTACTGCTTGCCGGAACTGGAGTCAAAGGAGACGAACTTCTCTTAGAGCAGACCAGATTAGTTAGTCTGGCTTATGGTATGGATACTGCCACAATCAACAGATCTCTTGATTTGGCAAAAAAAATATATCCCGAACTTCAAAAAGAGCAGGACAACAAGATATTGACAAAAACTCTGGAACAACTATATACACAATACTGGAATTCACTTCCCGAAAGCCTAAAGACGGAACAGCCCCTGCCTACTCTGATAAGACAGTCTCAGGCTTTAACTTCCCCCTGGTTCAAATACTTTGTAGGTTATGATCCTTCAAAGGTTTTGAGAAAAGTCAAAATTCCTGTTTTAGTTTTGAACGGAAGCAACGATTTACAGGTTCCGCCAAAGCAGAATTTACCTGCAATTGAAAAGGCTTTGAAGCAAGCCGGCAATAAAAACTACAAGATAGTTGAAATCCCGGGGTTGAACCATTTATTCCAGCATAGTAAAACCGGGTCAACCGGTGAATACGCATCAATAGAAGAGACCTTTGCCCCCGAAGCTCTAAAGATTATGGGTGATTGGATTTTAGAAAAGACAACGAAATAATTTACAAAAAAAAGCCCGGCGCTAAACCGGGCTTTTTTTATAAGACACCACCGCTATAAATTTTTATAATTTAACATTTAAGAATTCCTCAACAAGAGGGATACCTCCAAATAAAGCTGCATCATCCTTTAACTTTGTTGCTTTAATTTTAAGTCCCTTTGCAGAGTCCTTTAGAACTTCTTTGCTAAAAGCCTCTTTAATTAATGGAAGCATGTAACTATCCAGAGCTTCGATAACTCCGCCGCCAAGTATAATGAGATCCAAGTTAAGCATATTTGTTACACTGGCTAAAACCCGGCCTATAGTAATGCAAGCATTATTTATATGCGCAGTTACAACCTTATCATTATGCTTTACAGCATAAGCCAGGGCTTTGCTTTTTATGGGTTGTCCCGGCTGTATAATTTTAGAAATGATAGATTTTTTACCTGCCCGTAAGTCCTTCTTAATATTTTTAACAATAGCAGGCCTGCTTGCAATGGCTTCAAAACACCCCCGCTGTCCGCATCCGCAGAGAGGTCCGTCCTGTTTAACCTTCATATGCCCAATTTCACCGGCACAGTAATTTGCGCCCCTGAATAACTTACCGTCAAAAATTAGCCCGGCCCCAATACCGGTACCGACAAAAACTACAAGCATATCTTTAGCTTTTTTCCCGGCCCCGAAATATTTTATTCCCAATGCCCCAAGATTTACATCATTTTCAATCAGAACGGGGAAAGGGAGAACAGCCTCAAGCTTTTCCTTAATTTTAAAATTCTTTATTTCCAAATTTGGAGCCAAGCCTATAACACCGGTAAAAGGATTAACAGAACCCGGGACTCCCAAACTTACTGCCGAGATATCCACCTCTGCTAAATTAGCGGCATCTATGGTTTTGTATATAATATCCTTTAGAATATCAATATAATCCACTTGCGATGCCCCTCTTTTAGAAGGCTGCTTAACTCTGGCAATAATTCCATCTTCGGTGTTCAGCACTGCTGAGAGGATTTTTGTCCCTCCCATATCAATCGAGATAATATATTTTTTCTTCAGAAGACCTCCTAAAAAGCATATATTTAATTTTTTGGAAACATAATAAAAATAAGAAAAAGAAAGTTTGTTAGCAATGATAGTAAATCTTTTTACAAATAGTTGAAGTATCTGTTTTTATATAAAGCAATTCAGACAGGTGGACTATTTTTCAGTTTAATATCATCATTTTTTTAAGTAGAATTGTTGTTTGATTATTAACAATTTATGCACGTAAAACCACTAAAAAAATTTGGTCAGAATTATCTGGCAGATAAAAACATAATTGGCAAAATTGCTGCTGAAGTAAATCCTCTTCCCGGAGATAATATATTAGAAATTGGTCCTGGATTAGGCAGTTTAACTGAATTTCTTTACGGTAAGTCTGATAATTTTACTGCAGTAGAAATTGACACAAGGGTGATTGATGATTTGAGATCACGATTTCCAAACTTAAACCTAATTAATGATGATTTCTTAAAGACCGACTTAGCCCCTATTGCAAGAGCCGGGAAATTAAAAGTTGCCGGGAATATCCCCTATAATGTTACTTCACCCATTATATTTAAATTAATAGAGAATAATTCTCTTGTTAGTGATGCAGTTTTAATGGTTCAGCTTGAAGTAGCTCAAAGGATGAATGCCCAAATGGGGATAAAAGACTATGGAATATTTGCAGTTATTTTGAAGTACTTTACTGAAGTTACGTTGTGTTTTAAAATTTCCCGTAATGTCTTTTTTCCAAGACCAAATGTTGACTCTGCATTAGTTCACCTACATTTTAGGCAAATAGATCAGGACAAAGAGTTCCAAAAAAAGTTTATTCAAGTAGTTAAAGCTTCGTTCGGAAACCGTCGTAAGACTTTAAAAAATTCGCTAAGTAACAGCATATTTGCAGGCAATGATTTCAGCATCTCCGGAATTGATTTGTCTAAAAGAGCGGAGCAGCTTACAGTTGATGATTTTATGATTTTAACCAATACTGCCCTACAGTTTAAATAATTACTTTTTCATTCATAATTTTTAGTCAATAATGGACAAAAAATCAATCTTACAAAGTCTTAAAGCATACGATCTGGTAATTAGTGTATTTTATATCTTTCTGATAATTTACATCGTTGTTTTTTACCCACTGGTTCCAAGAAACAATTTTTTTATTGCCCATAATATTTTCATAATTATGTTTACTTTCTTTTTAGCATACTGTGAAAAGAGATATAACAATAAATTCTGGAAGATGCTGCATTACTGGTATATTGCACCTTTGATTTTAATTACATTTGAAGAGCTGTATTACTTAATTAAACCGGTACGACAAGTTGATTTTGACTGGTTGTTTATAAAAGCGGACCACTGGTTATTTGGAGTGAATCCAACTGAAGTCTTATATAAGATTTCATGTCCATTATTAACTGAGACACTGCAGATTGTGTATGGTTTATTTTACCTTTTACCCGTTATTTTAATTCTGGCCTTGCTAAAAAAGAAACGATATAAAGCTTCTGACTATGCTGTTTTTTCAATAATTTATGGTTTTTATTTATCATATCTTGGCTATTTTGCTTTACCCGGCATTGGCCCAAGGTTTACTCTGCATGAATTTAAGAATATAGATAAAGAGCTCCCCGGGTTAGTACTTACGCAGCCGTTAAGAGTATTTACAAATAATGGGGAATCAATACATCCGGACACTCCTAATCCTGCAGATGTTGTTCAAAGAGATGTCTTCCCCAGCGGGCATACTATGCTTACATTAATAACAATGTATCTGGCAATTAAGTTAAAAAGCAGATCAAGATACTTTATTGTTCCCGTGGGAACGATGCTTATTTTTGCGACTGTATATCTCCGGTATCACTATGTTGTTGATCTTATTGGGGGAGCTGCTTTTATGATGTTCTCTCTATGGACAGGCAGGCTGTTGTTTAACTGGTGGCAGAAAAAACTTGGTAAGGATGAGTTTTACTGGGCTCAAGATCAAAAAGAATTGGAACTAAAAAAATAAGAATATGGTAGAAAAAAAAGTTAAAGTAAAAAAAATGTTCGATGCCATCGCTTTTAAATATGATTTTCTAAATCATTTATTAAGCTTTGGATTTGACTTTTACTGGCGCCGGAAAGCTCTTAAGCTTTCAGAGTTAACACCCGACTCAATTCTGCTGGACGTAGCATGCGGTACCGGTGATGTAGCTATTGAGGCACGCAAACAAGGTGTTACTAATATTACCGGAGCAGATTTTTCATTTAATATGCTTCAGCTTTTTAAAAAGAAATCTGATTGGATAAACGGTAAATGCACACAACTGGCTGCTGAGAACATGCCCTTTAAAGACAATACATTTACAAACATTACTGTGGCTTTTGGCGTTAGAAATTTTTATAATATAAGCGAAGGTTTCGCTTCATTTTTTAGAGTACTAAAGCCGGGTGGCAAAGCAACCGTTATTGAATTCAGAATGCCTTCAAATTTTATTTTCAAAAGGCTGTATAAATTTTACTTTAAAAATATTTTGCCGTTGGTCGGCGGGATTTTATCAGGCAGTCGTGAAGCATATGCTTATCTGCCAAAATCTGTTGAGGAATTTGATGAGAAAATAGACCTGCCTGAGATGTTAAAGATTTCGGGGTTTTCAAAAGTCACTAAACATAATTTGACTTTTGGTATAGTACAGGTAGTTATTGCAATTAAATAATAAGTTTTAATAATTAGTTTAAGTTATATGCATATTCCGGAAAGAGTAATAGAAGACATAAGGAACTCGGCTGATATAGTTGATATAGTATCAGATTATGTTCCGTTGAAAAAAAGAGGAAAGAACTTTCTTGGATTATGTCCATTCCATCATGAAAAGACCCCCTCATTTGTAGTATCTGAAGATAAACAAATTTTCCATTGTTTCGGATGCCATAAAGGAGGTAATGTTTTCACTTTTATGATGGAGCACCATAAACTGTCATTTGTGGAAGCTGCACAAGAACTTGCCCAGAAACTTGGTATTCAAATAGACTATGAAGAAGACAAGGGGCATCAGGATGAGAATGAAATCTTCTATGAAATAAACCTGCAGGCAGCCAAGTATTTTACTTCTAATATTATTGATCCAAATATTGGCGGTTCTGCAAGGAGTTATCTTACCGGAAGAGGAATTAGTGTTAAAACCATGAGGGAGTTCGGAATCGGTTACGCAATTCCATCAAGAGATGCATTGATAAATCACTTCACGGGTCAAAGTATCAGCATAGATAAGGCTATTGAGTTAGGACTGATAGGACGCAGCAATAACGATAACCGGTTATATGACCGGTTTGCAGGGCGGTTAATTTTTCCCGTCCTTTCTCCAAACGGCAGGGTTGTGGCTTTTGGCGGCAGGATTATGGAGAAAAACGACAAAGCTTCCAAATACATAAACTCTCCCGAGTCCCCTATTTATACAAAAGGGAAAGTACTATACGGGCTTTCATTTGCCAAAGACCAGATCCGCACTGAAGATTATACAATTTTGGTTGAAGGGTATTTAGACGTAATTTCGCTTCATCAAAATGAGATTAAGAATACTGTAGCTGTCTCAGGTACGGCATTAACCGAAGACCAGATTCAGCTTCTGTCACGCTATTCCAAAAATGTTGTTTTATTTTTTGATGCTGATGAAGCCGGGATAAAAGCTTCTATGAGAAGCATTGAACTTTTGCTAAAAAGAAATTTTGATATAAGAGTAGCTTCCCTGCCCGACAAGGAAGATCCCGACTCTTATGTAAAGCAGTACGGGAAAGAAGGTTTTCTGAATTTTGTAAAATCTTCAAAAAACTTTTTAGAATATCAGACACAGTTTTATCATAACAACGGCTGGTTTGATGATCCGATAAAAACAGCGCATGCAATTAGAGAAATTGTTAAACCCCTTGTCTTTCTTGAAGATCAGCTTAAAAGGACACTGCTTATACGTTCTCTGGCAGAGAAATTCAATTTACGGGAAATACTTCTTGAAAATGAATTAAATAAGGAACTTGAGAAATACAATGCTAAGTTAAGCCAGACAAATATTAATGTAAATGTTTCGTCGGTTTCACTCCAAAGAGGTCCCCAACAACTTTCCGGAGCTAAAAAAGAGGATGTAAAAACCTCTCTGCACTACCTTAAAAGAGAAAGAGAACTGCTAAAACTTTTATATGACGGAAAGCCCGAAATCTTAAAATTGATTTTTCAGTTTATCTCCCCTGTTGATATTTCACTTGCAAAGCACAGAGAACTTTTTGAGCAGATTAAGGAAGAATATGAAGAAAAGGGTGAAATTGACACAGCAATGTTAATTGAGAATTACAGGAACGAAGAAACCAAAGCATATATTTCAGAAATTTGCCTGGAGAAATACTTTACAAGTAAAAGATGGGAAGAAAATGCCGGAATGGAAGCCCGGGACAATTCGGTAAGATTTGCAAAAGATATAATAAAAAAAATAAAAGTAGAGCAAATTAATAAGGAAATCCGTTCAAACAACTCCGCGATGAATGACGCCGGCAGTGCAGAAGAACAAATAGAAATAGCTCAGAAGAATATGCAGCTAAATAAAAGGATTCAGGAAATAATTTCTACTCTTACTTAAGTTCTGCACATATGCCTTTCTTACCTGCTTAAGTTTATAGCGTCAATAATAAGGTTTTTAGGATATGGAGAGATGTTATAAGACCATCTTTTTTGATTTATATTATAACTATACTTTGTATAATTGCCTTCCACATCCTCTTTAGTCCGTTTTGCCTTAGTATAAACATTTACCCAAGGTGTTTGAGCTAATCCGATTATTACATTCCGCTCCAGCAGTTGAAAAGAATAAAATGACATATCCGGGCTGTGCATATAATCCTTAAGGAGCAAACAGGATAAATCATCAAGATACCCGATTACTTTAGTTCTGGCCATTTTATAATAAATATGTTTACATAAAGACCTTATGTCTCTTGGATCATACAAACCGGTTTTGTCAATAAATGATTGGCAGGTACACGTAAGTTTATAAATATTTATGCTATAATCAGAGCCATTATCATTAAAATAATAATCTTTATTGCACCATTCAGGGAGTTCGGGGATAAGATGATAATATTGGTTATCTACCTGCTCTTTAATTTGTTTAAGAGCCAGCCTAATATCATCAAATTCCTTCGGATTTTTAGCAGGACGCGCCATTGAAAATCAGTTTTTCTTTTTAATTAAAACAACTTTATAGATACGTGCTTTATCCTTTTTTACAAATATTGGCGCAACCGCCTGATTATAACTAATTAAGACATACGTATCCGGAATATCAGGGTTGTAAGTCAGGGTTTTTAAGGCGCCTTTTGTCTCGTCCCAAAGCGCTGCTACCAAATCTCCATCCTTAACCTTAGAATTCATGCTGACCAGTACTTTATCCCCGGGGTTTATAATCGGCATCATACTATATCCAAATTCCTCATCTACTTTTAGATAAAAATGAGTTTTAGGATCAAAATATAAATCTTCCACTTCAAACCAATCATTATATTTATTAGCATCCGCTTTGCCGGCCGGAACCATGCCCAATATTTTGTAGAAAGTACGATCAGATTCTTTGATACCGGAAGCTTCATCAAGCGGTATATAGTTATACTCATCACTTTGTGAGAACAACCAATTGAGATCGCAATTAAGAGCAGCTAATTTTGCAATAAAGTCAGAACCGGGTTTTGCTTTGTCTTCCAGATATTGGTATAAGTTTTCATATGACATGCCAAGCGCTGCCGCAAATTCTTTTTTTGTTTTGAATTTTGTACTGCAAAATTGCTTTAGTTTTTGTCCTATTGTTGAAGCCATATTTTTTTTAATTTAGAATTTGACCGCTTAATTTTAATAAATCGATTTCAGATATTTTAGTATCATACTCTGCATTGAACAACCTATTTTCAGCATTCAGAAAGTCATTCTGAATTTTTCTGAATTCAAGATATGTAATAGTACCAAGTTTTAATTTATCCTTAGCAATATCAACATTTTCTTCAGCAACTTTCAAATTAGTTTTCTCAAGCTGCATTAAGCTAAAGTTGGTAGTATAATTTTTATAAGCACTCAGTAAAGTTGCTCTTACTTTGGTTTTAAGATCCTCAAGCTGTAATTCAGCAATCTTTCTTGATATTTCAGCGTTCTCAATCTGTCTGGAGATATTAAAGCCGTCAAATATATTTAACGAGGCGCCGATACCGTAATTTACGCCATAGCTTTTATTAACTTTTACCTGATTTATATCGTTTTCGGCCCTGCTAAAGCCATAACCTGCGTTTACGTTTATTTTAGGGTATAAATCAGACTTTGACAAAGATATATCTAAATTAGATATGGCAACTTTTTGATTTGCCAGCAATATCTCTTTATTGTTATTCTCTGTAGCATCAAACAGTTGGTCATAGTCATAATAAGATTTAATTTTGACTGAGTCTTCAAGAATAAATTCAAAAGGGACTTTCACACCCATAATCTGTCTTAGGATGATTTTAGCCTTGCTGATTTTTACATCCTGACGCATTACATTTGAACTGTCTTCGTTTAGATCAACCTGTGCCTGCAAAACATCAAACTTAGAAGCAGAACCAAGCTCTTTTTGATCTGAAACTATACCAAACCGTATTTTAGAAATCTCAAGTGAATTTCTATAAGCCTTAAGCAGTTTAACATCGTGTACAATACCGTAATAATTAGTCATCAAACTGTAGACTGCATTTTCGATTTCATTTTTCAGAGCAAGCTCACCGGATTTATTTAGCTCTTTGTATCTTGAAAGAGAGGCAAACATCTTAAAACCGTCAAATATTGTCCAGGATAAAGAGATCGAAGCTATAGCATTATCGGAATTGACCTCACGATACTCATAAACCTCACCGGTATTATATTCCTGCCTTATATGGCTTTTATTCCCTGACAAAGAACCTGAAGCAGATAATTCAGGCAGTAAGCCTGAGTTGCCTAACGATGTATTATTATTAAGAATTTCGGTATTAGCTTTTGCAATATGAATTGAATAATTATTTGCAAGTGTCTGCTGAACAGCATCATTTAAGGTCAGCTTTTTTTGCGGTAAGCAGATACCCGTCAAAATCATTACAAAAATAAAAATATTTATTAGTTTAGCCATTATTATTTAACTTCATTTGAGATTGTATTATCAATATTTTCTTCAATAGTTACATTTGATACATTAGCGGTTTTTTTAGAAAGATAAGAATAAACCGACGGCACTACATACAAAGAGAAGAAAGTTGAAAACATTAAGCCGCCAATTACAGCAACGCCCATGGAAACTCTGCTGCCGGAACTTGAGCCCAGAGCCAAAGCAATTGGCAGTGTTCCGAGAACTGTAGCAAGGCTTGTCATAAGAATTGGTCTTAACCTCTGTGCAGCAGCGTCCTTTATTGCATCAATTCTGGATAAACCCGCAGCTTTTCTTTGGTTGGCAAATTCCACAATAAGAATACCGTTTTTAGTTACCAGACCAATAAGCATAATCATACCGATTTCACTAAAGATATTAAGAGTATGACCAAACGCAAAAAGACTTATTACGGCACCGGCCAAAGCAAGCGGCACTGTTAAAAGAATGATAACAGGATCTCTGAAACTTTCAAACTGCGCTGCCAATATCAGATAAATTAAGACAAGAGCAAGCAAAAAAGCAAAGACTAAAGAAGAAGAACTTTCTGCGTAATCTTTGGATGGTCCATATAATGCTCTTGAGAATGATCTGTCAGTAATTTTATCTGCAATTCTATTCATTTCATCAATGCCCTGTGCAATTGTAAAACCGGGATTAAGTCCCGCAGATATAGTAGCTGACTCATACCTATTATACCTATACAATTGAGGAGAAGTAGTCTGCTCAGTTAATGTTACCACATTATCTAACTGGATAAGCTCACCCTGGTTATTTCTTACATATAGAGATTTAAGATCTAAAGGTTTATTCCGGTCTTCCCTGTCAAGTTGTCCCAATACCTGATACTGTTTGCTATTCATAATAAAATAACCAAAGCGCCCGCCGCTAAATGCAGAGGCAATAGTTTCAGCAATATCCATTACAGAGAGCCCCAAACTACGCGCCTTTTCCCTGTCAACTTCTACTCTTAATTCAGGCTTATTAAATTTCAGATTGAAATCAACTACCTGAAATACCGGACTTTTTCTTGCTTCATCAATAAATTTAGGGAGTACATCTTTCAGTTTTTCAAAACTTGGAGACTGCAGAACAAACTGAACCGGCAGACCGCCGCGGCTTGCGCCGATAGTTTGCTGCTGAGTTACAAAGATACGGGCATCATTCATTTTAAGAACATCTTTAGAAACTGAATTGGCTATATCCTGCTGTTTTCTTATTCTCTCTTCACGTGGTATAAGCAAAATCATTACTGTACCGGCATTTACCCCGCTGGCGCCTTGTCCTCCGGCTGTTATTGCAACTACAGATTCATTCTCAGGGACCGAATCCCTTACCCGTTGTGCAAGCCGGCTCATAAAATTATCCATATAATCATATGAGGTACCCTCTGGTGATATGGCACTTATATTTAGCCTGCTTCTGTCTTCCAGCGGAGCAAGCTCAGACTGCAAATTTTTGCCAATAACAACTATCAATATAATAGCGGCTGAAAGAATAACTAAACCAAGCCATCTCCTTTTCAAAAAGCTTTCAAGTGATGATTTGTAAATATCATTCATTTTAACAAAGAAGGGTTCAGTTTTCTCATATAACCAATTATGATGTTCACGGCGCTTAAGAAGCTTAGAAGAAAGCATTGGGGTTAATGTTAGAGCTACAAAGGCAGAAATAATTACGGAGCCCGCTATTACAACGCCGAATTCTCTAAATAGTCTGCCTGATATCCCTGATAAAAATATAACAGGTAAGAAAACGGTAGCAAGCGTTACAGTTGTAGAAAGTATTGCAAAAAAGATTTCTGAAGATCCTTTAGTACTTGCTTCAACCGGATCCATCTTATTTTCTATTTTTGCATAAATATTCTCAAGCACAACAATTGCATCATCCACCACTATACCAATAGCAAGTACAATTCCCAATAAAGTTAACACATTTATGGAAAAGTTTGATACATACATTATAAAGAATGCACCTACAAGAGAAATTGGAATTGCAATAACCGGTATTAAAGTTGTTCTCCAGTCACGCAGGAATAAAAAGATAATAAGAACAACCAGTCCGAAAGCAATAAAAATAGTTTCTTCAACTTCTTTAATTGAGTTCCTGATAAAAGTAGTAATATCAAAACCGATGGATGCTTTGATATCCGGAGGTAAATCTTTCTTTATCTGCTCGAGGCGTTTATAAAATTCATTTGCAATTTCAATATTATTTGCACCCGGCTGGGCAATAAGAACTATGCCAACCATTGGTACGCCGTTACGCCTTAGAATAGAACGTTCATTTTCCGCAGCCAACTTAGCAACTCCAATATCGCGCATCTTCACTACACCGGAAGGATCCCGCTTAATAATCATATTATTAAATTCTTCTTCGGTATACATAAGCCCTGAAGTTCTAATAGAAAGTTCAGTATTGTAGCCCTCTATATTTCCGGCAGGAAGCTCCACATTTTCTTTAAGGAGTGCATTTTTAACATCAAGAGGAGAAAGATTGAAAGCCGCCAATTTTTTGGGGTCCATCAACAAACGCATAGAATATTTTTTTTCTCCCCAGACATTAACGGTACTAACACCCGGAATAGTCTGAAATCTCTCTCTAAATACATTATTTGCATAATCTGTAACTTCCAACAGACTCCTGCTGTCACTCTCAACACAAAGCATCACAATAGGAGAAGCATCAGCGTCTGCTTTTGCCACAACGGGATTTTCCACATCAGGAGGCAATGAACGCATTGCTCTTGAAACTCTGTCTCTAACATCATTTGCAGCAGTTTCAAGATCCTGACCTAAGTCAAACTCAACGGTTATATTGCTATTTCCATCCCTGCTATTCGAAGTTAAAGAACGTATGCCTGCAATTCCGTTAATGGATTCTTCCAGAGGTTCCGTAATTTGAGTCTCAATAACAGAAGCATTTGCTCCGGTATAATTAGTTGAAACCGTAATAATTGGAGGATCAACAGAAGGATATTCTCTGACACCAAGAAAAGTGTATCCGATTATTCCAAACAGTACAATAATTATGGACATTACTATTGAAAGAACCGGCCGTCTTATGCTTAACGATGATAAACTCATAATATATTGCTATTTAATCTCTGATAATTTAACTGCAGTGTTTCCTTTTAGCTGCAAGATACCGGATGTAATTAAAGTATCCCCCGGCTGTAAGCCTTTGGTAATCTGTACGTTCTCGCTCGTCCTAATACCGGTTTCAACCTTTTGATCCACAGCTTTTCCGTTTCTATATAGAAATACTTTTTGCCCTTTAATTTCAGGAATTAGAGTCTGGGTAGGAATTTGGATTGAATTTTTTATCTGTTCCAATACCAATTCTATTTCTACAAAAGATCCTGGCATAATTTTATTGAGTGTGTTTTTGTAAACGCCGCGTATTTGAAGTGTTCTTGTTTGAAGGTTTATTTTTGGTTCAATAGCATATACTTTTGCTATAAAAGTCTCATTATTATTTGAAAGGTTGAATTTTATATCAGAACCTACTTTTACTTGTCCTGAATATTTTTCCGGAATTGAAAAATCGACTTTAAGTACTCCTGTATTCTGAAGATTTGCAATTAGCACAGCAGAAGTAACATAACTGCCTTCGCTTACATTTCTTATGCCAATCTTACCATTAAAAGGCGCTCTAATCTCGGTCTTTTCAATTTGGGCCATAATTAAGTCAATATCTGCTTTAGTCATATTCAGATCATTTACGGTAGCATCAAAATCTTCTTTACTGATAGCTTCCTTTTCATACAAAGCTTTTTGTCTATACTGTTTATCCTGTAATAATTTAAGTTTAGATTGGTTCTTGGTAAGTTGTGCTCTTAATTCAGAGTCATTCAGCTTAACAAGCAACTGGCCTGCTTTTACACTTGAGCCCTCTTTAAAGTATATTTTGGTAATACGTCCGGCCACCTCGCTGCGAACTTCAACTTCTTCGCTTGCCAGTATCGTACCGCTGGTACTTACATTATTGTCTAAGTCAGACGGTTTTAGAATCATAGCTTTTACAACAAGAGTCTGCGGACCTTTGCGTGCTGAAAGCTGCGGATCCACTCTTTTGTCTTTGCTTCTGGGCACTACAAACGCTATTACTATAACTGTTACAATTAAAATAAGGATAATGATTTTAGTTCTTTTTTGCATATTCAATATTTGAATTTTAGTTTTTGTATTAATAATTAAAAATAGATAAAAATAATTATAATTTATATGCTAAAAATGGTAACAAAGGCCTAACAAGGCTTTTCCCATAAAAAAAGCCCCTGATAAATTCCGTAAAAACATGAAATATCAGGGGCTGAGAATAGTATAGTTTAAAACAATCAGTTCATTGTTATGTATTTTTTACTGAATTCAAATCTTTGAATTAGATTCTGAAGTTTAAGAGCAAGATTATTTAAATCGTTGGCAGCATTTGAAATTTGTTCAATTCCTGATGATGTCTGTTGAATCACACTGCTCATACCTTCCAGATTCATTCCTATATTAGCAACTTCTTCAGATTGAGATTTATTATCCTGCGCTAATCCGGAGACCATTGTAGTAACTGATTCAATGTTATTTCCAATCTCAAAGAAAGAGTTTTGAACTTTATCAGTCAGATTTTTACCATTTTTAACAGACAGGTCAGTTTTATTCATAGACTTGTCTGCTTCTTTGATATCGCGCTGAATATCCTTAATAGTAGTTCCAATTTCGGCAGTTGATTTTGAAGTATGTTCGGCAAGCCTTCTTACTTCATCTGCAACTACAGCAAATCCGCGTCCATGTTCTCCAGCCCTGGCAGCTTCAATTGCTGCATTAAGAGCTAACAGATTTATTTGGTCAGCAATCTCATCAATTATTCCAAGGATGTCACCAATTTGTTCCGTTCTGGTGCTAAGATGAGAAAAGATTTGAGCAGTTTCTTGTGTAGAATCAACTATATCCGACATACCATCTTTTGCTTTTGTAATGTTTTCCGTACCGACTCTGGCTGCACCGGCTGCTTTTTCCGATTCAGAGAATACATTGGCAGCTTCTTCTGATGTATGGGTAACATTTTTTGTTGCATGTTCAACATAGTCATTTATGTTGGTTATTTGGGCAGATTGTTCTTGAGCCCCGGCCGCCATTTGCTCCGTAGACGAGGATATTTCTGCAGTTGCACTGGCTACTGCTTCAACAGCAGTATATATAGAATGTACAAGGTCTTTTATGTTAGAAACTGCACTATTAAAACCGGTGTACAATTCACCTATTACATCGCCTGCTTCCACGTTCAACTCAACATCAAGTTGGCCTTTTGAGAATTCATCCATTTTTTTAAGCATTACTTTAACGCTATTATGCAAATATTTATTATTATAAATGTGGCAGTTCTCTTTTTTGTTCAAGCCATTATGAATTGCAATTGCCATATCTTTACATGAGTTATAACCGCAGGCCCCGCAATTCAATTCGTCTTCAGTAGTATCCTTCAACATTATTTTGAAGGTCTCTTTTATTTCTGAATCTGTGGAATGAAGCTTTACATCATTAAGATTAGAAAGGTTTTCGTATCTCCTTGCATATAAGCCCGGTTTCCAATATTTATCAATTGTTTGGTGGAGTTTCCTTTTTGCTAAAGCTTTGTTTTTTAATATTGATTTCCCGACATAGGCTTCCTGCATTTCCTGATTCCTTTTCTCAATGGCAGATTCAAGTTCATCCATAGTTCTGGATTTAGTTGTACCGGTACCGCCGTTGCAGCCTGCTTCGCAGTTTAAACAATCTATTAATAAAGGAGCTTTGCCTGAGTTTATATCCTTTTCTAAATTAGCAAGATAATGATATATAACATTAGGACCCTCAATTTTACGGGTAACAAGAGGGATATCAGGATTTTCTCTTTGGGCAGTTCTCATAAGTCCGCCCGGGGTTGAGAATAATACTGCACGCTCAGCAGGATCATTATCATATTCAACTTTTGGAAACTGATGTACATTTATTCTATTTTTTTCAAAATGTTCGGCAATTTTTTTGAAAGTAACATTATAGTTTCCGACTCCTGTAGATTCAAATTCTCTTTTTTTAGCAATACAAGGAGAGATTATCAATACTTTGTGGTTTCTGTATTGCGGATAAAATTCCTTTACCATTCTGATTGTATGCAGCATAGGGCTGTCTGCAGGGGCAAGGTATTTTAGTAATTCAGGGTGATATAGTTCTATATAAGACACAATTGCAGGACAAGGCTGAGAAATTACAGCTTTAGGCTTATTTTCCTTAATATGAGTTAAATAGCTTTTAATAGTTAATTCAGCACCAAAACTAACATCAAAAATTGCTTTAACGCCAAGTGATTTTAACCACCCGTTAAAATTCAGATAGGCGTTTGGCAGTTCGGCAGCTATGGCAGGTGCAACTACCGCAATTATCGGTTCACGCCTGTTAAGAGCTTCCATTGCAACAGAGAAATCATCTATAATAATTCTTGCACCGTGAGGGCAGTTTGTTATACACTCGCCGCATCCAATACATAGTTCTTCCCGAATAGAAACATGATCCCCAGAACCGTCATTACAGTACTTTACAGGGCATACTGCTATACACTTGTGACAGTTAATGCATTTCGCTGCATCAACTTCAACAACTTTGGAATATTTCATTATTATTTTCCTGAAATAAATGGAAAAATACCCCGGTTCAAAAAAAATATTTAAATGAATCGACGCTTAACCGTTATAATCGGATTTTGGGTAAAAAAATATAGTATAATTAATTTTGCACCATATTTGATTCTCAATTTGCAGTTATGTGGTGGGTTTATCTAATAGGAAAGAAGCATAAATACACATAATTTATGCTAGAATAAAAAAGAGGGAATACACTTAAAGAAATGTATTCCCTTTAAAAAAGCCACAAAGAATAAATTAATGTCCTGTACCTGTAAGAGTTAAAAATGCTTTCCCGTTAGACCCTTCAGATTTTATTCTAATAGTTAATGGTTTGTCAACGTCAATAGTATCCACTGCGTCATAAACTAAAAAGTTATACCGTGTCCAGTTTTTGCTTTGAGTGTCAGGCAGAGTAATATCAACATCGCCCTGAATTGCAGCATTTTCACCCTGCAAAGAAACCGATATTTTATTGTCCATAGCCAATGGGTTACCGTTTCTGTCTGCAACAATAAAGCTGAAATTCTGCACGCCGCCATTTGGTATATTGAAAGACGTAGGGGAACAAGAAATTATCGGAAATCCTGAAACTAAAACGATTGTACTTTTACTAATCTGCTGCAAATTTTCATCAGCAGTTGAGGCTGTAATAGTTGCAAAACCGGGGCCATAGAGAGCATGAATTGGTTCAGGTTCTCCTGAAATTAAATTAACCGTACCTCTTCCCTGAAGATCAGTCAGAAGCGAACCCTCAATAACGCCACCTGTAGTAGTAAAATAGACAGCAGTATTAGGCTTTACAGGATTAGCATATTTATCACCAACTATTACAGAAATTGGTAATTGCAGACCATAAACATCAAGCCCTGGAAAGTTATACACCTTAGGACCAATACTAAAATGCGCCAGGTCCGGCAGGCCTCCATGAATTGAAATGAAGACAGGTTTTGAGAATATTTTACCTGTTTTTGTATGCATTTCAGCATAAATCTGAACTACACCGGCTTTAGTTCCGCTGGTAAGCGTAACCTGAACCATACCGGAATCATTAGTTATCCCGATATTAGGATATAAAAATTCTCCGCCTAATGAAGATGCCAATTTGAAGAAGACCGTATCGGCATGGATAATATTGATGTGATTACCGAGAGAGTCTAATACCTGGAAATTGATTGTAGTTTTTTCTATGCCGCCACTGCCAATTACATTTATATTGTTAGGGGATGCCGATACCAGGTATATACTGGCAGCAGACCCGCTTTGGGATGAAATAACGGTTGTCGGCTGTAAAGAGATACTTGGTACATTTACCGTAGAACCCATTACAGCTACTACCTGAACGGAATCAGACAGGTATTTATTCTTGTATGCCTTAATTGTAACATTAGTATTACCGGTAATATCAAATTCAAATTTATATTTACCCTGATAATCAGTATAAGTAATATAGTTTACACCCGACCAGACAACTTGTAAAGTTACGCTGTCCAAAGGCGTATTAGTCTTTTGGTCTATTACCTGCCCTTGCAGAACAACTTTAGATGTTCCGTTAGAACTGTTATTTTCGCCGGACTCACTAATACTTGAATTGTCTTTGCAGCCATAATAAGTTAAAAAGGCGGCAGAAAGCAGCAAGATAAATATTTTTAAGCTTTTCATAATATTTATTTCTTTATTTTTAATAGTATAAATTAGAATATGCTTTTTTGAATGTCAAGTTTTTTCAGCTAATATTTTATATACTATCGGGTTTATATACTATTATCGAAATTTATACAAAAAAAGTTAAGAAAATGCGACAAACATCTCAAGACCTGATTAACTCTTTTTATTTCTAACATTTATGTACAAATGATAGCCATTATCGTGCCAGCGGCTATTAAAAAGACAGGAGATTCTATTTAGTTAAGCTATTGCGGTTTACAGGTTTCTTAAATATGTAAAAAAATATTTTCCAGCAGAATCCGTCAATTTTACTCCTCCAAATGACAAAATCTTCCGACAAATTTTATAGCCGGTACTTTTTTAATCTCTTAATATGGGTTTTGTAATCAGGCATAACCTGCGCAACGAGCTGCCAGAATTTACCGGAATGATTATGATGGATTGTATGACAAAGTTCATGTATAATAACATAATCAATTATTTTCTCGTCACACATCATCAGCTTTGAGTTTAAAGAAATATGGTTATGGCTTGAGCAGCTTCCCCACCTTGTTTTTGCTTCCCTTACCCCAATTTTCTGAGGATTAAAATTATATTTACTGCTTATTTCTACAACCTTTTGGGGAAGAACTTTTTTAGCCATAATTTTAAGCCATGCTTCATACAGAAGGACAGTATCAACTTTCTCAGGGGCATCAATAAACAGGATGTTATTTCTGAATTCAAACTCGGCAGAGCTTTCACTTATTCCAACATGTCTGTCTATCTTAATTTCCTCTCCCCCATAATAATAGTTATATTTGATTGAAGACAGGCGTGTAAGCGCGTCTTCAATCCATAATTTTTTTTCCTGTACAAAGTCTTTTGCCTGAGGGACACATCTGGTTGAAGGGATAACTACAATAACAGTGTTATCCTTTTGAGGCTTTAATAATATTTTTTTAGCTTTTCTATTTATAGAGAAATAGCAATCAACAACTCTGCTTGTAAGCTGAAGCGAAAACTTATTAACCAATAAGAGCTACTCCCTAACAATTTTAAAAGTAGTCTTCTCTTTGCCGTCCTGCAGAATAACCCCAAGCGCCTTAAGGTCATCTCTTATTTTGTCGGACAAAGCATAATTCTTTTGCTGTTTTGCTTCCAGCCTAACGTTAAGCAAAAGCTCAATAAGCTCATTTTCAAGGTTTCTGGTTGTTGTACTCGCCTTTGTATTAATAATACCCAAAACACCTTCAGCAGTTTTATCAAGAAATAGTTTAACCTGTCCATAAAACTTTCCGGAAATGTTTTCGTTTTGCGAAATAACTCTGTTCACTTCTTTCACAAAGTCAAAGATAACTGCTGCGGCCTGTGGTGTATTAAAATTATCATCCATTGCCTGAGAGAACAAATCAAAATATTTCTGAAAATCGAACTCAACGTCATTAGCTTCATTTTTTTCAGAATTTAATTCAGAAAGGACTCTGTCATATAAATTTTGAATTTTTTCCAACCCCTTAGCGGCAGCCTGAAGCAGATCTTCACTAAAATTCAACGGTCCCGCAAAATGGGTTTGGGCAAAAAAGAATCTGATAGTTTCAGCAGAATATATTTTAAGAATATCTCGTGCAGTGAAAAAATTACCAAGAGATTTGGACATTTTTTCATTATTAATATTCAGAAAGCCAAAATGTATCCAATAATTTACAAACTTTTTACCGGAAGCACCTTCGCTTTGTGCAATTTCATTTTCGTGATGGGGAAAAATTAAATCATTACCGCCGGCGTGAATATCAAAAGTTTCACCCAAATGGCTGCAGCTCATAGCGGAGCATTCAATATGCCAACCGGGGCGCCCGTTCCCCCAGGGAGATTCCCAAAAGGGTTCACCCTCTTTTGCTTTTTTCCATAAAGAAAAATCGAGCGCATTCTTTTTTTCTTCATTTATTTCAATTCGCGCACCTGACTCAAGATCTTCAGTCCTTTTTTTACTTAATGCACCGTAATTTTCAAATTTTGACACATCATAAAAAACATTACCATCAATATTATAAGCTATTCCTTTTGCTTCAAGCTTCTTAATAAGATTTATAATTTCATAAATATGCTCAGTAGCTTTGGGATAAAATGAAGCCCTTTTAACTTTTAATTTTTCAATATCCTCTAAAAAAGCATCCACATATTTTTCTGCCACAGCTTTTGAAGTTACCTTTTCCTGAATGGATTTTTTAATAATTTTATCATCAACATCAGTAAGATTCATTACAAAAGTTACTTCGTAGCCCTTAAGCTCAAGATACTTCCTAATTATATCAGACATTATAAAAGAACGTGCATTCCCAATATGGAAATAATCATAAACAGTAGGACCGCATACGTAAAATTTTATTTTATTTTCTTCTAATGGCTTAAATTCTTCTTTTTTACCTGAAAGTGTATTATGGATTTCTAACATCTTTTTTAATATTTTATTAATAATTTACAAAAGTAAAGAAACAATGAGCAATTAACAATTAACAATGCACAGCGAATAATTTTCCACTTCGCTTTGTACTATTTAATCCAGTTGTTTTCTTTGTACCAGGTTAATGTTTTTCTAAGACCATCCTCAATAGAAAGCTCTTGATGATATCCCAGCTCTTTAATTGCTTTGGAAGTATTGCAAGTCCAGTATTTTCTGGTGATATCTTTCCCTTTCTCGATGTTTAAAGTTGCCGGCTTGCTTGAAAATTGTGCAAAAAACTGAGCAAAGACAGCCGCAGTAAAGATAACAAAATGAGGAATAGCTAAATGGAAAGCTTTTTTATTCAAAATTTTAGATACAAGGGAGCCAACCTGCTGCCAGGTATAAAACTCTTCTGAGCTAATAAAATAAGTCTGTCCTTTAGATTCCGGAACAATTGCAGCTTTATGAAAGCCCCGGACAAGATCATCGGCATGAATTAAAGAAACCTTTTTTTCACCAAAACCGATAGTGGCAAAAAGACCTTTGGCGAAGGTGTTAAAAATTATAAAAGTCTCAGGATCCCTTTCACCATAAACGGCAGGGGCACGACATATTGTAATCGGCAATCTATTCATATACGACTTTGCCAACTCTTCTTCCGCCAGTTTGCTTCTACCATAAGTAGTAATAGGTTTGCATACAGAATTCTCGTCCACCGGTTTATCTTTTTCAGAAGGACCGACAGCTGTCTGGCTGCTGACCACTACAATTTTCTTTATTGATTTTCTATACTTTAATGCAGCTTCTAAAAGGACCTTGGTATTGTCCACATTTCCACTAAAATAGCCTTCCGGTTTTTTAGATTTTATTACGCCGGCAACATGATAAACATACTCGGCCCCGTATAGAACTTTTTCAAGCAATTCTTTATTATTCAGTCCACAGTCATAAATCTCAACCTTCTTACCTTTCAGCCATTGCAGATTACTGGATTTTCTGGTTATGCATCTAACCGTATAATGTTCACTAATCAATAAATCCACCAAATGGCTGCCAACAAAACCACTAGCCCCCGTTACAACAGCTACACCTTTTTTTTCCATAGTCTTTGATTTGTCTTTAATAGTGTTTAAATTTGATTTTTAAAATACAAATTTAAGAAAATATTTGGTTTTTAGATAACATAAAAATATTCAGGAGGAATATTTGGATTTATTTCAAAAATGTATAGACTTTACAAGAGCTGACGATATAAAGGCGACAGGTTTATATCCATACTTTAGAGCAATAGAAGCAAATGAAGGGCCAGTAGTTCAAATTGAAGGCCGTAAAATCATAATGGCCGGTTCAAATAATTACTTGGGCCTTACATCACATCCTAAAGTTAAAGAAGCTGCTATAAAGGCGATTCAGAAATATGGAACAGGCTGTTCCGGCTCCCGTTATTTAACCGGGACTCTTGATTTACATATTGAATTAGAAGAAAGATTGGCTAAATTTTTTAACTCGGAGGCCGTTCTCCTGTTCAGTACCGGTTACATAACTGCCCAGGGAATTATTCCTACATTAGTGCAACGTGGTGAATATGTAGTTTCAGATAAGGATAACCACGCCTGCATAGTTGCAGGTAACCTGATGGCCAGATCAGGTATGGCCGAAATGGTTCGTTATAAACATAACGATATGGAAGACCTTGAAAGAGTAATCTCCAAACTTCCTTTAGAAAGCGCTAAATTAATAGTTAGTGATGGTGTCTTTTCAACCGGCGGCGAAATTGTTGAATTACCAAGACTAAACGAAATAGCAAAAAAATATAATGCCAGGATCCTAATTGATGACGCACACGCAGTAGGCGTTATCGGTAAAGGCGGCCGTGGAACTGCAAGCGAGTTCAACCTTGAAAATGAAATAGATATGACCATGGGTACCTTTAGCAAAACTTTTGCCTCATTGGGCGGGTTTGTTACCGGTAGCGCTAAGGTTATCAACTATCTTAAACATCACTCAGCGGCTTTAATATTTAGTGCATCCCCAACTCCGGCTTCCGTTGCCTCTGCTTTAGCTGCTCTGGATATACTGGAAGCTGAACCGGAAAGAGCTACAAAATTAATCTCTAACGCTAATAAAGCACGCAAAGGGTTGGTTGAAGCCGGTTTTAAAGTTATTGACGGTAGAACTGCAATTGTTCCCGTTATTGTTGGAGACGATGAACGTGCATTTAAAATGTGGCGCATGTTATATGATGAAGGCGTTTTTGTTAACGTATTTATATCTCCTGGAGTTCCGCAGGGACGCCAGATGATGCGTACTTCTTATATGGCTACCCATGAAGATATACATATAGATGCAATAGTAAGCATATTTACTAAAGTTGGTAAGAAGCTGGGTATAATTTAATTTTTATTTATAGAAATTAGTTATACAATATTGTATATTTAAAGTAGTATTTTGAAGCAGCTTGTCTTTACGGATACGCTGCTTTTTTATTATCCAATTCAACGAAACATAAATATGAACGAAATAAAAATTATTAAAGTTGAAACTAAAAAGGATTTAATGAGATTCATTAAACTGCCTTGGAAAATTTACAATAATGATCCTCATTGGGTTCCGCCCCTTATCATGGATAGAAAACACATCCTTGACAAAGAAGGCAACCCTTTCTTTCAACATGCTAAGGCAGACTACTTTCTGGCCGAGAAGAACGGTGAATTGACCGGCAGAGTTGCAGCTATCAGAAACGATCTTCATAATGAAATTCACAAAGACAAAAGAGGATTCTTCGGCTTTTTTGAATGCATAGATGATCAGGAAGTAGCAAACTCCCTATTGGATACTGCAAAAAAATGGCTTAAAGATGAAGGCCTTGATGAAATGATGGGACCGGCAAGCCCCTCAAGTAACGATGAATGGGGCAGCTTACTTGAAGGATTTAATGATTCACCACGTATCTTAATGCCATATAACCCTGAATATTACAACAAACTATTTGCTAATTATGGATTGGCAAAAGCAAAAGATCTTGTTGCATATAAACTTGAACATGACAAAGTACTTTCAACCGGAAAAATTAAAAGAGTTGCCGAACTTGCATCTAAAAGAGCAGGATTGACAATTTCTGCTTTAAATATGAAAGATTTTAAAGGAGAACTTGATAAGGTAAAATTTGTTTACAATAAGGCCTGGGCTCCAAACTGGGGTTTTGTTCCCCTGACAGATGGTGAAATTGACGCAATGGCTAAAGATTTAAAAATGCTTGTAGAGCCCTCCATTGTACTTTTTGGAGAAATAGATGGTAAGGTTGTAGGTTTTGCTTTAGTTATTCTTGATTACAACCAGGTATTCAAATCAATGAATGGAAAGTTACTTCCATTCAATTTCCTTAAATTATACACCCAGAAGAAAAAGATGACCTGGTGCCGGATTATAACATTGGGTTTAATTCCGGAATTTCAGAAAAAAGGATTAGATGCCGTATTCTATTATGAAATAGTTACGCGTGCACATGAACTGGGCATTGATTTGGGCGAAGCAAGCTGGATACTTGAAGATAACGAAATGATGAACCGCGGTGCGGAAGCAATGAGCGGAGAATTATACAAGAAATACAGAGTGTGGACTCTGAATATATAGAACAGAAATTATTCCGTAGAGGCGTTCGGAAGAACGCCTCTACAATTAAGACTCTTCCTCCCTCCTTCATCAGTAACTACACCTTTATGCCGAAATCAGAGATCAATTCAGGGCATATTTCTATTTACAGTATTTCTTAATATTCTCATACCCTGATTTAGTGCCAAGGTCGCCTGCTTTTTGCCAATCCATGCAAGCGCCATTTTTGTCGCCCAAATTATATTTAGCGGCACCTCTATTATTATAAGCCATAGCAAAAGTCGGATTAAGCTCAATTACGTTATCAAAATCCTTTAATGCCAGCTCATAGTTCTTTAATATAAAATATATTAGTCCGCGGTTATAATAGGATAAAACATATCCTGGATTTAGCTCAATCACTTTGTTGAAATCAGCCATTGCGCTCTTGTAATCCTTAACATCAAAAAAAGCATACCCTCTGTCATTATAAGCATCCGCATAATTTGGATTAAGAGTAATTGCCTTTGTGTATTCAATTATTGCAGCTTTGTAATTCCCTGCATTATATTTGGAATTGGCCAGCTTATAGTGCTCTTCCGCCGTTTGAGGGAAAACGCAAGTATATGCTACGACACATATTATTAAGGTTAGGATTTTATGCATTCTTCTATTTTTTTAATTTCCTGTTAATCCTTTATGCACCTGATACTGAGCCCGCCCCTATTGCTGCCGGTGTTAATAATAAGATTACCATAATTGCGTTCCAGAATGGCGTTGGCACTAGTCGTGCCGAGCGGTGTTGAGCTCCAAAAGAGAGTATAACTTCCTTTACTTTCAAAGGTACCATCATAGTTGCGATAGCCGGACAGCAATGCAGAAAAGCCGGTTGTATTGGTGCCGGTGCCATCCCCGGATCCTTGTCCAATTGCCTTCAACAAATTGCCGCCTGTATATGAAGAGCCGCCATCATCAGTAGTTCCAATATTTTTACCAAGTGTTGAGTATTCCTTTCTGGTTGGGATGTGCCAGCCTGTGGGGCATATTCCTTTTGCCCCAGGAGTGGTTACATACTGCATAGCTTCATCCCATTGGTAGAAGGCTCCATAAATGCTGCATTGATTAACGTCGTTATCATAACAATATTTTTCTATTGTGTCGTTATTTGTTTGGCTGCCGTCACTGTTTGTTCCGCCGGTAACAGAATTTATCATAATCCCTACATCAAGATTTTCTTTCAGCCAGCATTGTGACCCTATTTGTATAGTATTATATGTTTTGCCGGCATATGTTACCGTCGGCACGCCGGGGCAGGGTGTCCCCAACTCACTATTATTATTAACCGGATTAGATATTTCCTTTCTACAGCCGATACTGAATATTACAAACAAGAACAAACAAGAGAGTATGATATTCTTCATAAGATATAAGTATTAGTAAATAAAATAAGTCAATTTCAATTTAAAAATATGATAAATTGATTATAAAATCAAAACATATTATCAGCAAACCAGCGGTCAGTTAATTGATAGTATTTTTACACCCAATAGTCTCAAAGTATTTTTACCAGCTAAGGAACAAAATTGTGAAACGGATAAGAATAAAAAAAGCGGCCGGATTCGGACGCTTTTTATAAATTTCCACTAACTTCTCATTTATTTTTTAATCACTTCATCATACTTGCTTATATGGCCGGGATCTACCCTCTTAAGCATATTAAAGAATTCTTTGTCAGAATATGTTTTCATTCTGTCAATTATTTCAGTATTCTTTGCATCAAAAAATGTCCTTACAAAAACACTGTTCAAATCTGTTTTAACCCTTATGGCTTCCAGTGCACTTATAACGGTTGACATTGCAATTTGTGCCGCTGCCGGATTTGTTTCAAATAAATCAATTCCGTTATAGTGATAATTAAAATATGCTTCTCTGAATGGTCTGTATTTTTCATTGAGTATATCATCCAGCAGAACTCTTTTATTATAGCTGCTGTTTGTTTTTAGCCATCCGTTGCTGAAAGTGCTTGATCCGCCAAGATTGCATATATCCGCAGCTTTTGTAAAATATGGTGTGCCGCCAAGTTTATTAAATGAATCAGCATCAAAACCAATTATCAGAAAGGCATAAAAATCAAGAAAACTTGTAATGGGGTCAAACGTACTTTGGTTTGCATATAGCGCCTGCCCCTTTAGATATGCAAATCCCCACGTATTGTCCATTATTGAAACCATCTGTGAGTTCTGGGTCGATTTGTAAATAGGGCGCCGGCTGCCTACAAAAACCTGTGCCGTAAATTTTGTTTCATCGGAAACCGAAAGGAAATAAATATTAAGGTTACACTCAATTTTGGGACCATCCCAAGGTGTGGATAAAAACTTTGTTTTGTTCATGTAGTCTTCAATGATCTGTGAGAAATCTTTAAGGATTTCCCTGCTGGCTACAGGCAGACCTTCATAATTGACGGTCACTTTGCAGTTAAGCTCCTGTGAGTAAACCAGTGAAGTAAATGCGAAAACTAAGAGCAGTATATATTTCATTATTTTACCAAATTTTAAATTCTATTTGATTTAATATATAAATTTACTTAGATTGATACAAATAAATAAAATAGACTATCTAAATAATTCTACTTTTGTATATTTTACTACTTATTATCGTATTAGTTTCCATACCCGCCGGGGATGCCTTGCCGCAAATAACCCCCGGAGCGAGGCAGATTGCCCTAAGCAACTCTGACGCAGCACTGTGCAATGATGTATTTGCAATTTATACAAATCCCGCAGGAACAGCACAACTAAACGTCAGGCAGGCGGGCATTTACTACTCCCCCGCCCCTTTTGGACTAAAAGAGCTGGCAAACGGCTTTATTGCTTATAATGAGCCTTTTTACTGGGGCTCCCTCAACTTTGGAGCTATGACTTACGGTTATGATCTCTACAAAGAAAATAAACTGACGGCCTCTGTCAGTTATAAATTCAGGAATTTTCTTTATTTAGGTGCTGCCATCAATTTTCACATGCTGAGCATAAAAAATTATGGGGATAGCCGTACCCTGTATTTTAATTTCGGCTCACTCCTGTTTATCACAAAAGACTTTAGATGGGCTTTTGCAATTTCCAATTTGAATAATGCCACTTTTTCCGACCAGAAGAACCAGATACCCGTTATTATAAATACTGCCCTCTGCTACAATGTGCTGGAGGAGCTAAGTTTGTGCGCCGGAGTTGAGAAAGACCTTTCTTATAGTCCTTCTCTTAAAGCCGGAGCAGAACTTAAATTAATTGATTATGTAATTTTACGTACAGGATTTGCCAATAACCCTTCAAAATACTCAGCAGGAATAGGAATATGCTATAAAGGAGTTCAACTGGATTATTCCTTCTTTACACATGCTTACCTGGGAATGACACATCAGGCAGGATTGTTAATAAATTTGTCTTCTCCTGATGAATAAAACTTTACTGCTTCTGCCGTTTTTTTTTATTATCTATGGCAAAGCAACGGCACAGTCGATACCAGACTCTTTAGCCGGTTATTATTTTTATGACCTTGAGACAAATGAAGACTTAAGTCCTTTTTATGACAACCTCTCCGGCCTTTACGCAAACCCAATTGATCTAAACAACTGCACAATAAATGATCTTACGCAAATACCTTTTATGGATTACAATGCCGCTTTTTTAATTGCTAATTATAAAAAAGATAAAGGCAGAATTGCTTCCAAAATTGAGCTTTATAATATTGATGGAATTGATAAAAATCTGCTTAACAATATAATGCCTTATGTATTTGCCTCCCCTGCCGATTTGCATAATGAACAATTGAGTGATACAACGGCTTCATTATCATTTAATAATTCTTTTCAAAACAGATTTTATTCGGATCCGGAAGTAAACCAAACTTCATCTCTAAAAATTGTAAATAAGCTGAATATTAAACCTGTAAAAGATATTTCATTAACTTATATACAGGCTAAGGATGCCGGAGAAAATTTTGGTGACTTTTCTTCTTATAATCTTTATTACAAATCCCGTGGTATTTTAAGAACATTTATTGCCGGAGATTTCAGAATTGAGGCGGGACAAAAATTATTGTTTACAAACACGCCGTATGTTTCAAGGAATCTCCTGTCTGCCGTTAATGCTAACAACTTTAACATAATTCCGCAGACTTCAGCATATCAGAGTAATTATTTCAGAGGTGTTGCAGGGATGCTGCATTACGGCCCTTTCAATCTGACGGGTTTTTATTCGAGCCGTTACTATGACGCTTCCATTGATACCTCCACCGGTAACATTAGCACTATTATTAAGACGGGTCTGCACAGGACAAACTCTGAGCTTAATAACCAGAACAGGCTTTTAGAAAACTTAGCAGGTGGTAATTTAGATTTCTCTTTTAACAGAACCGTTAACGGGGGGTTTATATATTACCACTCACAATTAGCAATTCCGGTTAAGGAATACGGCAGAAGTTTCAATTACCTTTCAGGTTATTACAACGTGCATTTATCAAAGTTAAAGGTATTTGGGGAGACCGCTTTATTCAGGAAATACTTATCAACATACTCCGGCTTTGATTATTTATTTAGCAAAGAAATAAAATATACATTTACGTATAGGAACTATCCCGCTGGTTTTTATAACCTTCATGGCGCCCCGCTAAGGCAGTCTGCCGATGGGAACAGCAGTGAAGAAGGCATAATGAATTCATTTTTGTTTAAAAATAAAAACATAAGTTTAAATCTAATATACGATCAGTTTTCCATTGTCAAAACGCTTCCTTCTAATCAAATCAGCTATAGCGGCAGTGATCTTAGGCTATACTATTGTTATACTTTCTCAAGGTTGTTCTCCATCGAGGGTAAATTGGGCTACACAGACAATGATGCCCCTGAACCTTCTATAGAAGAAAGGAAAAGTACTTATAGAATTGATGCAGTACTTTCCCCCGGTTACAGGCTAGGGCTTAGATACAGATTTGAATATTCAAGAAAATACAATAACGATATAACTACAAACGGTTATACATTTTTTCAGGATATTGCATATAACATCTTAGAAAAGCTAAAAACAAATTTAAGAATAATTTATTTTTACAAAAGTTCATACGAATACGAGAATGATATTCAGGATATATTCACAAATTCACAGCTTTCGGGAGAGGGTTTTAAGTGGTACGCTATGGTGCAATATGTATTTAATAACCTGCTCAACATTTCCGCTAAATATATATATGAAATGAATAATTTATTCCCGGATAAAGACAGGAGCATACTAAATATGCAGATAAATTTGTTTTTATAGTATAAAACAAATTCAATAGTGTAATTGGTAAAAATGTTTTAATTTAGTATTATTATTATAATCAAATTGTAAAAAATTCCTTAAACAGATAAATATTATAGAGGTTAATATGTCCAGGTTTAATTTAGAAAAGATACAAAGCATACTTAGAAGTATGGACTTTGATGCGTGGCTGTTGTATGATTTCCGCGGTATGAATGATTTGGCTCTCAGCATTCTTGGAGTTCCAAAGGAAAGCCATTTAACAAGAAGATTTTTTTATGTAATACCTAAACAAGGTGAACCGACAAAAATTGTTATGGGTATAGAAGCAATGAATTTGGATCACCTGCCCGGTAAAAGGCTGGTATATTCAAACCATACGTCTCTGCTTGAACATTTAAAAGACGCTTTAAAGCCATTTAAGAATGTAGCAATGGAATATTCTCCAATGAATGCAATTCCCTATGTTTCCAAAGTGGATGCCGGCACCATAGAAGTAATTAAAAGCTTAGGTCTTGAGGTAAAAAGCAGTGCCGACCTGATTTCCATGTTCAATGCCATATGGTCTGAAGAGCAGCTTGGGGAAAATAAACCTGTTGCGGCAGCCCTTACAGAAATTGTACACAAAGCATTTAGTTACATAAAAGAAAACACCGAACGCAATATCACTTTGAATGAATATCAGGTTCAGCAGTTTATCATGAACGAGTTTAAGGAAAGGAATTATTTTACCGATTTCCCTCCAATTGTAGGTGTAAATGAAAATGCCGCTAACCCGCATTATGAACCGACACTTGAAGTAAACAAGCCTATCAACAAAGGTGATTTCGTTTTGATTGACTTATGGGCACGCGTAGATAAGCCCAATACAGTATGGTCAGACATTACATGGGTTGGATATATGGGCTCTGATATTCCTGAAAAATATATAAAAATATTTAATATAGTAGCAGAAGCCCGTGATGCTGCTTTTGAGCTTATAAAATCCAGATATGAAAATAAGCAGGAAGTGCGCGGATATGAAGGTGATGATGCCGCAAGAAACGTAATAGAAAAAGCCGGATACGGGAAATATTTTATTCACCGCACGGGACACTCAATAACTGTTGATCTGCACGGCAGCGGTGCACATCTGGATAATTACGAAACAAGAGATGAGAGATTATTACTCCCTGGAACTTCATTTTCAATTGAACCCGGCATTTATTTAACAGGCGATTTTGGCGTGAGAAGCGAAATAGATGTATATATTTCTAAGGATGGTAAAGTTACGGCAACCGGGACTGAAATACAAAAAGAAATTATACCGATATTAAAATAAATTAATTATCATAAGATTATAAAAAAAAGGAGATCGTTGAGGTCTCCTTTTTAGTATAAACCCTGCCTTAAAATAATTAAGCATTCTATTGCCTAAGCATTTACCGGTATTTTTATTTCAGCGCATCCCGAATATCAATCCTATAACCGCACCATATATGGAAGCGATATATGGATTACTTGTTATTGGACAGGTACCTGTACGGCACCCCACAAGTTTCTGATACCCAAATCCAAGAAGGCCTCCCGCAATAACATATACCGCTACGTGTACTGCCGGAATTTCAAAAAGACTCATTTTATTCCATAATTTATTTGTATGAATGTTTTATTACTAAGATGTAAAAAAAGAATAAAGGATTCATTCTGCAAAATTAGAGAATTCGGATAAAATAAAAAAGGGAGGACATTTTATTGTCCTCCCTCTGTTTACGCATCAATGTAATTAAGAAATTATTTCATTAAGACAAGTTTCTTTGTAGCTGTAAAATTCCCTGCTTTTATTGTGTAGAGATAAATACCGCTTGAAAGGTGGCTTGCATTAAATGTAATAGAATGTGAGCCGGCACTTTGGAATCCGTTAACCAAAGTAGCCACTTCAGCACCAAGTACGTTAAATACTTTTACAACAACATTTGTTGCTGTTGGTATCTGATATCTGATCTGAGTAGAAGGATTAAACGGATTAGGATAATTTTGTGATAATCCATAAGATATAACTTCGCTGGATGCTGAAGTCTCTACATCTGTAGGGCTTTCAGGATTAAGCGTAAGAGAAACAGTACCGTTAAGGTTACTCTGATAGTCAAGAACAACTGATTTGCTTGAGCCTGCAGTATAACCGAACTTATCTGTATTAACAGTGTATTGGCCAGGGATTAAACCGTCCATAACATAGTTGCCTGATGCGTTAGAAACTGCATATCCTGCTACATCACCATTTGCATCAAATGCATAAACCAAAGCACCGTTAATCTGAGTACCATTATTCTGTGCAATTTTACCTGTAATTGCTGCATTGCCGCCGCCTACACAAGTACGTACAACAAAGTTGATATCTGAAACTACACCCGATTCTGTTATTGCTATAGAGTCAGCATTTTTCCAGTTCATGGTTGAAGTGCCGTCATAACGGAAGAATGTAGGGCGATATTCGCCTTCAGGATGAACCATAATAATGTATTCACCCGGAACTAAATTAGTTAAAGAATAAACGCCTAATGAATCTGATTCAATTGTATATTCAGAATGCCTATTGTTGTTATGGCCGTTAAGCTGAGTTTTAAATGCAGTTACGTGTCCCTGTACCGGAACACCGGCTGTATCTTTAATTGTTCCTGAAATTCCGTTTGCATATACAGGTTTAGGATCAAGAACAAAATCGATTCCAATTACATTACCTGAAATACCAATTCTATTTGCATCTGCAATATTGTTTTGGTTGTCATAGAATTCAGCAACAAAATTTCTGTTCATTGGTTCTGCAAAAACTACAACAGTATCACCCTGCCGTACTTCAATTTTATAATTTCCCAAGCTGTCCGTTCTTGAACCTCTTGGTGTATTATGATATGAATTATTGCGTAACTTATAAGCAGTTACGTTTGCTCTTAGTGCATTACCGGCTGAATCTTTTACACTGCCGCTAAGATAATATTTTACAGGAGGAACAAAAGCATTTAGAGCAACATTTATTACTAACGAGTCATTATTAGCCAAAGTAATTATTGTAGCATCTCTGAAATTTGTAACATTGTTATAGAACTGATTAATATAATCTCTGGAAGATACCTGCAGATAATAAGAATCTGCATCTGCTGTAATGCTATAGTTGCCAAGGCTGTCAGTCATAGCATTTTTATGGAAACCGGAATTACTACCGAATAACTTGACACAAGCACGTGCAACAGGCAGGCTTGTGGCAGCATCTGTAACAACACCTACAATTTTAGCACTTGAGTGAACCGGAAGGCCAATGGTAATTTGAACTTTTTCAGATGGCTGGCTTTCAACATTATTTTTAATTGCTGTTACATAATAAGAATAGACTTTATTAGGCTGAACCATGAAATCTACAAAATTATTATTACGTACATCAGCCATACGGATTTTTTTGAATGCTCCTGTATCTGTCAGACTGCCGTCTTTGCGATATACATTGTATCTAACGCCCATAGATGAGTCGCCCGTCCAGGCTAACTTTACACCTAATGAATGATTACCAGCACCAATGATTGTAGCTGTAAGATTTGCAGGCGGGTTTGGCTGCGCATAAGTTGCAACAAGACCTGCACCTACAAACAGCAGCAACGCTACAAATGTAAGGACTCTTTTCGACATATTTACTCCGTTTTTAGATGAATTGATCAATTTTAAGTACTTTAACAATATTTATACACATAGCACTGCGTTATTTGCTTTCAGAAAATTAATGGCGTTGACCTTTTCCCTTTCGGCCAATGCCCCCCAATCCTTCAGTCCCGTTACAGAAACCGGCATCAATGCCATGTTTCATTCCGCGTCCAACTTCAATTCCATTTCTTGCATGTGGTCCCCCTTTTGGATGTACAGTCTCCATTTTATCCTGAATATCGCAAATGCCATCGCCATCGGCATCAATATAACGTGCGTGGTGTCTAACTGCATCCGGCTCTGAATCTTTTGTCTGTGCATATAAACTGCAAACAAAGGCAGTGAACGCAAAAACAAATAAGAAAAAAGACTTTTTTAGGACACTTTGCCACTTCATAACAATTTCTTTTATTTATATTAATAATTACTGGCTGATTATTTCAATTAATGTGCCATTTTGAATTTACCCTAAAATCATTACATTTAGGAAGTTGATTCGACAATTTTGACGAGATATAACGTTAAAATAGACGAAAACTCAAGCGGAATAATAATTGTTATTATATTTTGCATAAAAATTCTTAGGATTAAATTTGAAGCTGCCACTATCTGTAAAACCAAAATATTTAGTTTTAATATCATCTACCCTTGCTTTAATTTTATTGATAATTACGGTTCTTGATATAGTTGAAGGAGAGAAAGATTTTTACAGGGCAAAATCTGATGAAGCACAATCCTTATTGCGCGCAGTTCAAAAAGCCGGAGAAAATGTTTATACCAGTAATATGGAAGTTGAGAACCTGATTACTGAGAAGCTCATCAATACTGCATATTTTATTTCACGGATCGAGTTAAATGAAAAGCTGACAATTCCAGGCCTGAATCATATTTCTGCTTCCACTGATATTGAACACATTGAGCTTTATTCCAAAGACGGTAAAAAAATTCTTTCAAACACAAACACAGCACAGACTGATATCGACCTGCAAAAACTATTTCCACAAGAAATAGATTCACTTAACCGTGCTTACTATGATTATTTTGTCCCCGGCCTTTTGCAAGACACAAAAGGTATTAATCATTTCTATTTAATTCAGAAGCGAAATACCCGTGAAGGTGGTTTTATTGCTCTTTCTATTGCATCGGACAAACTGCTTGATTTTCGGAAAAGGATTGGGATAGGAAAGCTTTTTCAAAAAATTGCCGATACTGAAGAAATAGAATACCTTGTAATTCAGGACAATAAAGGAATAATTACTGCAAGCTCAACAATTAATGAGCTCAGTTCTATTGCAAACGATTCTTTTTTAGCTTCATCTTTACAAAATAAATCAATTGAATCCAGAATAATTGAATTTAACGGTACCAAAGTATTTGAAGCCGTAAAACCATTTACGGTTGACAATGAAATAATGGGAATAATCAGGATAGGGCTCTCACTTAAATCAGTCAATAGCTTAGTTCAAAGAACCATAATAAGAAGCATTGCCATATCTTTTTTACTTTTATTAACCGGAATTATTGTTTTGATACTGATAACAGTCAGGCAGAATTTTTCATTGCTTAAGGATGAATACCGAAAAATTCAGACATACACCGGAAATATCCTGGCAAATATGAGTGATGGAGTTATAGCTGCTGACGGTAAAGGTATAATAACGCTTATGAATCCTTCAGCCGAAAATATTTTTGAACTGAAGCCCGGTGAGGCAATTGGTAAAACGTGCAACGATATTATTAGCGAACCGCAAAGTCTTATTGACAAAGTATTGGGCACCAATCAGCCAAATGATTTTTGGGAACACTCTGTTATTACAAAAAATGACAGGCATATAATAATTGGCGGCAGTGTTTCAATTATCAGGAATGAAGATGAAAGCATCAATACGGTAGTTGCCGTAATAAGGGATTTAACCGCACAAAAAGCTTCAGACGAAGTACAGAAGCGAAATGAAAAGCTTACAGCAATGGGCGAGCTTGCAGCAGGTGTAGCCCATGAAATTAAGAACCCTCTTAATTCAATTGGAATTACAACCCAAAGATTTGAAAAGGAATTTCTTCCGGCAGAAGATAAAGAAGAGTATCTTTCTTTAATAAGAACAATGAAGTCGGAAGTAAACCGAGTAAGTGAAATTATAAACCAGTTTCTTAAATTTGCCAAGCCCCCAAGAATAAATTTACATCAAATCAGCTCAAAAGAATTACTGAGCGAAATTTATAATTCATTCCAAAGCAGAGCAGCAAGGGATAATGTTAAACTGAGTATTGATGCAGAAGATGTAACTATAAACGCCGATTCTTCGCAGCTTAAGCAGGCAATAATTAATATTGTACAAAATGCTTTTGAATCAATAACCGGCAAAGGTATAATTGCCATAGAATCGTATGCAGAAAAAGAGGATCTGATAATTAAAATTTCAGATACGGGCAGCGGGATAAGTGAAGCAGAACTTGGAAAAATATTTAATTTATATTATACAACAAAGCCTTCCGGTTCCGGCCTCGGCCTAAGTATTGTAAATCAAATTATAACGGAACATAAAGGTAATCTGAGCATAAACAGCCGGTTGAATGAAGGAACAGATGTAGTTATAAGAATTCCTGTTTCTTAATGCACTGGTTAAAATTTTACTAAAACAAAATATTTTAAGACATGAACACTACCATATTAATAATTGATGATGAAAAGCCGCAAAGAGAAGCGCTTGGCGGTTATTTTAAGAAAAAGGGATACACAGTATTTCTTGCAGGGACGGGTTTACTTGGATTGGATATTGCCAAAGAAAATCTGATTGACATTGTTTTAACAGATTATAAAATGCCTGATATAACAGGAGTTGAAACGCTTGAAGCACTAAAGAAAATAAACCCTGATCTTGCCGTTATTGTAATGACGGCATACGGCAACGTGGAAATTGCAGTTGAAGCAATGAAAGCCGGTGCTCTAAATTACTTGCAGAAACCTGTAAATCTTGACGAGCTGGATATACTTATTGCAAGAGCGCTGCTTCACCGCCAGATGTTGTCAGAAAATAAAAAGTTAAAGGAAGAACTTGGCGGCAAATATAATTTTGAGAATATAATTTATCAGAGCAAATCAATTGAAGAGGCATTAAATATTGCAGTTCGTGTTGCAAAAAGCAACGCTCCTGTTCTTTTGCGGGGAGAAAGCGGAACAGGCAAAGAATTATTTGCAAAGGCAATTCACTTTTCAAGCGATAGAAAAGATGAGCCTTTTGTAACAGTCAATTGCGCTGCTTTTCCGGAAACTTTACTGGAAAGTGAAATGTTCGGTTATGAAAAAGGTTCATTTACAGGAGCAGACCAAAAAAGGATTGGGCGGTTTGAAGAAGCAAAGAATGGAACTATTTTTATAGATGAAATTGGGGATATCCCGTTAACTATGCAGGTAAAATTACTAAGAGTACTGCAGAGCGGTGAATTTTCGCGTCTGGGCTCTAATCAATTAATTAAAACAAATACCCGAATTATTACGGCAACCAACAGAAATCTTGAAGACTTGATTAAAAATAATCTCTTCCGTGAAGATTTTTATTACAGGATAAATGTTGTATCAATTCATATCCCTACCCTTAGGGAAAGGAAAGAGGACATTTCTCTTCTTGCGGATTATTTTATGAAAAAATTCGGAAGCCCAGAAAAAAGTTTTTCTAAAGAAGCCTATGACATGTTAATTAAATATAATTATCCCGGAAATATCAGGGAGTTGGAAAACATCATTCAAAGAGCTTGTGTGCTTTCAAGGGGGGAGATAATTACTTCAAATGATTTACCTATGCAGATGAGGCAGTTGTCTAATGAAATAGAGAATGACAGATTTCTACCGGAGATTTCCGATCTTAACCTCCAGCTTTCACAATTGGAAAAGGAAATAATTGTTAAAGCACTAAAAGAGACTAATGGAAACCAATCTAAAGCAGCCAAGCTGCTTAATATATCAGAAAGGAATTTAAGATATAAGCTTGGGAAATATGATATGTAGCTCGACATTTTTTGCCGTTTACATTCGTAAAAATTGTCGAACATATGATATTTTTCATTTCCACTGCCGGTAGAATTTCAGTACCCGGTAATAAATGCGGCTTCTTTTTCCTTTATTTTTTTAGAACCATAATATTGTAGAATAGTATCTTATTTAGAAATATAATGTTAGCGGATGCCAGGAATACATATTACAAAATTGAATTGAAATTTGATTCTTAAAAAGCATACTGAAAAGATTTGTAAATATTAATTTATAAGTTATAAAAGCTGGCATATTAATTGAGTTTTAAGATAGAGATTTATGCATCCGGCTGCCGCCGGAATATTTGGACAAAGCTGCCATGATAAAATTGATATATTTTGGCATGGAAAAGAAACATTTTCACAATGATATTTGATTATGAAATTTTTTAAGATAATAATAATAATTTTCTTTTTGTTTTCTTTAACTACTTTTGCTCAGCAAGAGAAAGAAGGACAAAAAAAGGAGCAGGCTTCCAAAACAAAAGATAAGCCTGCCAAGGAAAATTTTCAAAATCAGAAAAAGAAAAAATTCATTGATTTAAACGGTGACGGCCTAAACGATAATACCCAAGGCAAAAAGATAACCCCTCAAAAAGGAGGGCATGATAAATTCATAGATAAAGACGGAGATGGTTTAAACGACAACCGGGTCCAAGGCATGGGCTGGGATAATAAGGGCAAGCATAAACCATTTGGAAAACACGGCCGATGAGAAAACAAATACTTCTGTTCCTTTCCATTTTTATTATTTTTTCAAGTTTTCAGTTAAGGGGGCAGCTTTCAGGTGACATCGTATATACTTATTTTTATGACGATAATCCTCTAAGATCGGCATCAGTTGAAAAAGAATTCGTAAACTCACTTAAATCAGATTTAAATTATAAGCTTTTTAACAGAGAGCTATATTTATCATATTCAGGTAATTATAATATATTCCAAACTACCAGCGACCGCAACTACCAATTTCATTCTTTAGGGATGAACAGCAGTTTTAAAGTCGGTGAAGTGGAAGAAAAGAATCTTTTTACCGGTTTAAGTTACAATTTGAAAAAAGGTGTATCTGATTATAAGACGTATGATTTTAATCAGTTTACAGCATTTGCCAACGGAAGATTTTCCGTAGGTGACGCTATGTTTATTCAGCCGGGCTATACCATAAGTTATAAAAAATTTCCATCCTTAAGCGACCTTACACATTTTGAAAATCTTTTATCATCTCAATTCTCGATGTTTTTTGAAACAGGTACGGGCATTTTTGTTGAAGGTGCTTTGGGCAATAAATACTATTCATATACAGAAGAAACAACTACTCCTTTATTTAATAACATCAGACACGGAAAAGATCCCTGGAATAATCCGCCATCGGCATTTATAACAACAAAATCTCAAAAAGCATTTAATGTAGTACAGTTTAGAGCCATGTTAAAAATATCTCAGTCGATTTTTGAAAATACCGGAGTTAACGGTTATTATTTAAGCAGGCTGCTGTTAACCAGCGGGAAAAATATGTTTCAATCATCTGAATTTATATACTCAGGTGATGATGAACTATGGGATGATCCTTATGGGTTTTCCAGCAATGAATACGGAGCCGGACTTACACAGAAATTACCTTTTGATATAACATTAAAACTTAATGCACAATATTCCAACAGGCATTACACTAATAACATTTCGGACACTCTTAATATCACACAAAGGATTGACGGACGATTTGAATTGTGGGGCGGTATTTCCAAGACTATTAACGAACTTCCCCTGTTTAGCTCAATGGATTTAACCTTGGAGTATATGTTTATAAATAACACCTCCAATGTAAAGGATTTTGGTTATAAGAATAACATGGCAATGTTTGGACTTCAGTTTAGTTTTTAATTAGAAATTTACGAGGGCTTGCAGCAGAAATATCAAGATAACCAAACAGCCAAACAGACCGGCGAAAAGATAATTAAATCTTTAGGTCGGTGAAAAACAATTCACATTACATACATGCCGCCACTATGTGGCTCCGGTTTCTTAACTATTCTATCCCTATTAACATTTCGTCCTTACAGGACTCAGAAAATAATTCTATCCATAGTGAAAAATATTTTGCACGATATTTAGAGACTCTGTAAAAAAGAAAAGTAAACTATAATAAGTCGAAAGAAAGATTTGTAAATTGTCATATGTTGCTATTATACCAACGCAGATCCCCCTTTTATCCCCCTTAATAAGGGGGATAAACCCAATCAATTGGGATTTCACACAGTCTCTTTATCTGATGGAAGGAAAAGGAAACACATAAGTCCGGCCTTAGCCACATTATAACCCAAAAAACATTTCATTTCCACAAAACCCAGGAAAGGCCTCCCTGCTATGTTGGTTTCGATTGTTGTATAATAACACCGTAGGTGTGGCATGTTAGTAGAAAAATATAATATAATAAACCGGAGTACCGTAGGTACGGCATAAAAAGTTTACATGTGTAAAATACGCCGCCATTCGTGGCTCCGGCATCTTAACCATTCTTTTTCTATTAACATTTCGTCCTGACAGGACTCAGAAAATAATTCCAATTTATTTATGATAATTTTTAATACTAATGTTTTTTGAAGAGGTGTTCTGGGCTTGTAGCTTATGACTGATGAAAGCAAATGAACCCGTACCCAATATATTCATTCGATTTGCGTTACGAAAAGAATAAGAAACTATTATTTTAATTTTTCAAGTAAATTAGTAAAGTCACTGGGAAGGGTGGAGTCAAATCTAACGAACTCCTTGGTATGCGGATGAATAAATCCAAGTGTTTTGGCGTGAAGCGCCTGTCTTTGCATTATTTCAAGAAGGTTTTCAACTCTGCTTGTTATCTTGGGGAGATTGCTGCCGTAATGAATAACTCTGCCGTTATAGGTAGGATCGCCAAAAATCGGATGCCCGATGGCAGCTAAATGCACTCTTATTTGATGTGTCCTGCCTGTTTTAAGGCGTAATTTTATTAATGAAGTAAATTCAAATTCTTCAAGTACTTCATAATGTGTAAATGCAGTCTTACCATCGGTAGTGCTGTGAACAAACTTTTTTCTGTCTGATTTTGAACGGGTTATATTAAAAGTAATATCACCCTCGTTTTCTTTTAATCTTCCCCATACAACCGCCCAGTATTCACGCTCAAGGCTGTGCTTTGCAAACTGAGCTGCCAACTGTGCATGAGTCCAGTCATCTTTGGCAATAACAAGAAGTCCACTGGTTTCTTTGTCTATTCTATGAACAATACCCGGCCTCCCTGCTTCATTAACACTGCTCAGCTTTTGCGAGTGATGCAGAAGAGCATTTACAAGTGTACCTGTCCAGTTTGCAAATGCAGGGTGAACAACTATTCCTGCCGGTTTATTTACAATAAGCAGATAGTCATCTTCATAAACAATATCTAAAGGGATATCTTCCGGCTCAGCAAAATCAGGATGAGGGCTTGTTGGAATAGTTACATCAATTACATCTGAAGGTAAAACAGTATAGCTGGGTTTTGACATCTTACCGTTTACAAAAACCAGGCCTGCTTCAATTAATTTCTTTACACGGGAACGAGTTGCATTTTCCAGACTGTTGGTAAGAAATTGATCCAGCCTTTCCTTCTTCTTTGTGGGACTCAGTTCATAATGGAATTTGCGTTCAGTAATAATATTTGCCATAAAGGAATAATTCTATTCTTCTGCCGGCTTAGTATCTTTTTTGTTTGTGTCTGATGTTAATTCATCAGTTGAATTGTTTTCAGAATTTAAAGATCCCTCTTCCGTCTGTAATTCTTCTTCGGGCATCTCCTGATTCTTTTTATAAAAGATCAGCAGAAGCAGAACACCAATTGTTACAGCCGCATCAGCTATGTTAAATACCGGAAAACGGTCATAGTTGTGGCCAAGAAAAGATATTTTAAAAAAATCCACATCTATAAAATCTACAACAAATCCATAGAATAAAGACTGATATCCATAAAAGATGCCGTAAAAAGTACGGTCAATTAAGTTGCCAACCGCACCTCCAAGAATAAAGGCAAGGGAAATTCTTAAACTTAAATTACTTTTTCTTACGGTATATAAATAATAGATTAATCCGATGCTGGCAAATAAAGAGAAAAGAGAAATTGCAAGCTTGAAATAACCTCCCGGGTCATACCCAAAAGCCATACCCGGATTCTCAACATAAGTCATACGCAGAAAATCACCGAGAATAGGTTTTGAACCCCTGAAACCGTTGATATTTAGAAATGGGACACCCTTTAACAGTAATTTAGTTATTTGGTCAACAATTACAATTGTTAATGATAAATATAAAGCTTTCAATTTACAACCTTAAAACCACTTTTAAACAAAAATTTAGTAATTGCCTTATTATACATATACTTTGCTGCATAATAAAGGACTTAATAATTCACGCATAAGGAGAAAAAATCAAGGTTTATTGGAAACAACCTAGATTGGCATGGAGACACGTACTTTCCTTTTTTGAAATGGCTCTGACAGCAGCAGTAATAAGCCGCAAAAAACAGCGATATCGGCGATATTACAAACAAAACTGCCGGGAAAGTAGTTTAATCTTATATCAATAAAATCTACAACCCTGCCATAAAAAAAAGCAGCATAGTTATACACTACACCATAAAAGATTCTATCAATCAAATTACCCAGCGCGCCCCCGGCAATAAGCGCAAATGATAATTTTTTTATAAATTTATCATCTTTTATAAGATAAATATAATAGATCATTCCCGCTACAATCAATAATGAAACAACAGCGGATAAAATTTTGAACACCGGGCCAAAATACATTCCGAAAGCTATTCCGGGATTTTCCACAAAAGTAAGGTTTAAACGGTTCTCTATAATAGAAAATACCTGTCCGTTACTAAAGCCCTTATGGCTAAAAGGGAAGGAAAATCCTTTTACAAACAGCTTAGTTAACTGATCAACTGCTACAACTAATAATGAATATAATAATATTCTCATTTAAAATCCGGACCTACATAAAACACCTGAGAGCAAAAACTATTTATTTAAATTTTTCTTGTTTTCTTTTTATTTCCACGCATAATTGGCTATGCGGAACAGCTTCAAGCCTGGCTTTAGGGACCAAGGGACAAGTTGGGCATAAGTGCTGCGGATTATCGATACAATCAATACAGATACCGTATGTTCCGCTTTCAATTCTTTTCAGAGATTCCTCTAAATATCCAAGGAATTTATTTTCTCTTTGTGCATATAAGAATGTTTTTTCTCTTTCCATAGCATCTGTACCCTGTTCGGCCATATGCAGTGAATAAGGAGAATTTTCATTTATATACTCACCGGTTGAAGGATCATACATTTGTTCCTGCAAATTCTGAAGCTGCTCTAAAATTTCGTCTCTTTTATCTAAAATAATTTTTTTAAATTGTTCAAGCTCTTCTTTACTATAACCTTTAATGTGCGCAACGGATTTACCCTGAAGCATTGGGCCTTCAACAAGGGGTTTTGTAGGTTGAGTGACCGCATTTTCAGTTTCCTGCTTTATCTTAGCATCTACATCGCGTGTCTTTTTACGGGGCATAACTTTCTCTTTCTTGTCTTTAGTAATCTTCTTTGTTTTAACATCAACTTTCTTCACGTCAGTCTTTTTTATAACAACTTTTGCTGCCGGAGTTTTTTTAACAACGGCTTTTTTAACTTCAATTTTCTTTACATCAACTTTTTTAATGTCATTTTTCTTAACATTATTTTTTTTAACCGGTTCAGCTTTTTTCTTAACAGGTTTTAAGGTTTTTTTTGCAGGAGCCGGGGCAGCTGCTTTTTTTGCCTTCACTGTTTTCTTTTTTGCTGCCAGCACTTTAGCTTTAGAAGCAGCAGCAGGTTTAGCTGTTTTCTGGACAGCTTTTTTCTTAGTAGTAGTAGTTTTAGCCATAGTACTTACTCCTTATTTTACCTTTTCAATATGAACGGAACAATCATATTCATTGATCTTCCATTCTGTTACGGAAGAATTATCTAAAGCCGGGGCAAATTCAATACTTGAGGCAAGTGTTTCATTTGCTATATAAGAACTAAACTGATTTAATGCATTATGTAGTTTATCAGGTGCATTATATCTTATATGTATTCTGTCTATTACGTTATAATCGGAATCTTTTCTCATATTTTGAATGCGATTTACAAATTCTCTTGCCAATCCTTCCGAAATCAAATCATCTGTCAAGCTTGCGTCTATGGCTACGGTAACTCCTTCTTCTGATTCAACGACCCATCCTGTAATTTCGCTGCTAATAATCTCTACGTCTTCTTTAACTATCGTTAGCTCTTCATCTTCTATTGTTAATGTAATACTTTCTTTGTTTTCTAATTTCTTTATTTCTTCTTTTCCTAATTTCAATATCGCTGCCGATACTGCTTTAACTTTCTTACCAAATTTTGGGCCAATAGATTTAAAATTGGCTTTGGCAGACTTATTTACGATCTCTGAATCATCTTCAAGTATAATTAAGTCCTTTATATTCACTTCTTCAAGAATAACTTCTTTCATTTTTGCCAGGGCTTCGCGCTTTTCATTTTCAACCACAACCATAATTTTAGCCAATGGCTGGCGGACTTTTAGATTAGCTTTTGCCCTCATTGCCCGGGTTAAATATACAACTTTTTGAGCAATTTCCATCTTCTCTTCAAGTTCTTTTTCTATATAACCTACTTTGGGAAAATGGCTTAAATGTACAGATTCAAATTCCTCACGCTTGGTTGCTTCATTTAAGTTCTGATAAATTTCTTCTGAAATAAACGGAGCAAACGGAGAAGTCAATTTACAAATTGTAATTAAACATTCATACAATGTTTGATACGCAGAAACTTTATTTGTATTCATTTCTGATTTCCAGAAACGTCTTCTGCATCTTCTTACATACCAGTTAGACAAATGATCAATTGTAAAGGTAGATATTGCTCTAGCTGCCTTGGTAAGTTCATATGAATCCATTAAGCCTTCATACTCCTTAACCAGACTGTTAAGCATAGAAATTATCCATCTGTCTATCTCCGGCCGTTCTTCATAAGGCACAAGTGCTTCTGTAAAGTTAAATGAATCTATATTTGCATACAACGCAAAGAATGAATATGTATTTATAAGAGTTCCAAAGAATTTTCTTTGTACTTCAGCTAAGCCTTCCTGGTCAAATAAGGTCGGGCGCCAAGGCGGCGAATTGGTAACTAAATACCATCTTGTAGCATCTGCACCATATTTATCAAACAATTCAAACGGATCAACTGAATTGCCTTTTGACTTGGACATTTTAAGTCCGTTTTTATCAAGAATCAATTCATTTACCACAATATTTTTGTATGCTATACTATCAAAAAGCATTGTAGCGATAGCGTGCAAAGTATAGAACCAGCCGCGTGTCTGGTCAATTCCCTCGCAGATAAAATCAGCAGGGAAAAATTCTTTTTCAAATTTTTCTTTATTCTCAAATGGGTAATGATACTGGGCAAACGGCATTGCTCCGGAATCAAACCAAACGTCAATCAGTTCAGGTGTACGTTTGTAAATTTTTCCATCTTTTTCAAAAAAGATTTTATCAACAAAAGGTTTATGAAGGTCAACCTCTTTTAATTCAGAGACAGGAGTTTTAACTCCATTTTCTTCAAGATATCCTTTTTTCAAATCCTCAATACTGCCAACTGCAATCATATCTCCGTCATCAGAAACCCAGATAGGAAGCGGAGTAGCCCAGAAGCGGTCTCTTGAAAGAGCCCAATCTTTGTTATCTACAAGCCAGTTACCAAATCTTCCCGAACCTACTTCAGGCGGCTGCCAGTTGATAGTTTTATTCAGCTCAATCATTCGATCAGCAATAGAAGTAGTTCTGATGAACCAAGATTCCCTTGCGTAATAAATAATTGGAACGTTCTCATGCCGCCAGCTAAATGGATAAGTATGTACAATTGTCTCTTTTTTGTAAAGCTTACCCTGCTCTTTTAGCTTATAGATAATCTCTTTATCGGCATCTTTTACAAATTGTCCCTTAAAATCCACAACATCGTCGGTAAAAAGTCCGCCTCTTGTAACAGGCTGAAGCATAGGAAGGTTATATTTTTTAGCAAGTTCATAATCATCCTGCCCAAATGCAGGTGCAATATGAACAATACCCGAACCGTCTTCAGTACTGACGAACCCGCCGAGAGTAACATAGAAAGCTTTCTTATCCGGCTTTACATATCCCAATAATTGGTCATACTCAACACCTTCAAGTTTACTTCCTTCAATTTCTTCAATAAATTCATATTCGCCATCAAGAACAGCTAAACGGTCTTTTGCAAGAATAATATTCTTATCCTGGTGTTTAACTTTTACATAAATAATATTTTCACCCACAGCCAGGGCAACGTTTGAAATCAGTGTCCATGGGGTAGTTGTCCAAACCAAAAAGTAAGTATCAACAGAATCTTTAAGCTTAAAGTAAACATAAACAGAAGGGTCTTTTGTTTCCCTGTAACCCAAAGCCAATTCGTGTGAAGAAAGCACTGTCTCAGATTTAGGATCCTGCGGCACAATCTTATAATCTTTATAGATAAGACCTTTATCAAATAAAGTTTTTAATGCCCACCAAACAGACTCAATATAGTTATTTGTAAGGGTAACATAAGCATTATCCAGATCGACCCAATAGCCCATACGGGTGGTCATTTTTTCCCAAAGATCCAGATAAGTAAAAACTGACTCACGGCATTTTTGGTTATACTTTTCAACGCCGTACTCATATATTTCGCTCTTATGTTTAATGCCTAATTTCTTTTCGACTTCGATTTCAACAGGCAGGCCGTGGGTATCCCATCCGGCTTTCCTTTGAACCTTATAACCTTGTAAAGTTTTATAACGGCAGACTAAATCTTTTAATGTCCTTGCCATAACATGGTGAATGCCGGGCTTTCCATTGGCAGTAGGAGGTCCTTCATAAAAAGTAAAAGATTTATCTGCATCCCGGTTTTCAATGCTTTTTTCAAAAATCTGATGTTCTTTCCAATACTCTAATATCCGTTCTTCAATTTCCGGGTAATTAACTTTTTCCAGGTTCTGTTTAAACATATTCTTTCTATCTTTTAATATATGGGAATAAAAATAATAAAATTATAAAAATAAAGCACTGTTAATTAGTCCTTTTCCTCATATCTTTTTAACAGTTCTTTTTCTGCTTCGATGAACTCTTTCAGTTCCTTTTCAATCCGCTCTTTTTTGAGGAACAGATTCTTAACATTATTTTCTGCATTCTGCATCATGGACTTTGCGTCAAGCTTAGCCTCTTTAATAATCAGATCAGCTTCTTTGTTTGCATCGGTAAAGCGTGCTTCAAATAGTTTTAACTTTTCAGTTATTACAGTATAGTCTTTTTGCATGTGCAATATTTCCGCTATTGCCATACCAAAAAAAGACATGGCGCCTAAAGTAATGTTTCTTAAGCTGTACAAAATGATATTGTCAATCAACAATGATTTTGCCGCAAAAAAGTCCCTGAACATAGAGAGCATAATAATGCTTAAAAACACAGAAGAGATTACAACTGCAAAAACAATTTTACCTCCCCACTGCCAGCCAAGTACTTTATTGATAAAATAACCGATAACGAAGCAAAACATTGAGAGGATAAACCAAACAGCAAAATTGTAATTTTGAATATCAAAAATGTTTGTATTAATAAAATTAGATGCAAACAATAATAAGAGCAACAGTAATGCCGTTAAATAATTGGTAATTTTTTTCATTTTATTGCAATCTCTTGATTACTTCCTTCATAATAAGAGTCATTTTAGGTTCTGCCTTCATTGCGGTTGCAATTATTTCTTCCACATTAACCGGCTGTAATGCATCCGGCAGGCATTCATCCGTAATAATGCTTATGCCCAGCACTTTCATACCCATGTGGTTGGCCGCAATATTTTCTGGGATTGTTGACATCCCGACAACATCAGCTCCCGTAGCCCTTAAAAATCTGTACTCTGCTTTTGTTTCAAGATTGGGACCGGGAACAGCAATGTAAACACCTTTTTGAACTTTAATTTTATTTTCAAGAGCAGCCTGTTCTGCAATAGCAATCAGCTCTTTGCTGTATGGTTCGCTCATATCGGGGAATCTTGGACCGAGTGTTTCTTCATTAGGTCCGATTAAAGGATTATCGCCAAGAAGGTTAATATGATCATTCATAATCATAACATCGCCTCTTTGGTAAAGCGGGTTCATTCCGCCACAGGCATTTGAAACCAGTAAAGTATGCACGCCAAGAAATTTCATTACCCTTACAGGGAAAGTAATCTGCTGCATTGTGTAGCCCTCATAATAATGGAAGCGTCCCTGCATGCAAACAACTTTTTTATCGGCAATAGTTCCAAAAATAAGTTTTCCCTTGTGAGACTCAACAGTTGAAAGCGGAAAATGAGGAATTTCCGCATAATCTATTTCGTGCTTTATCTCAATTTCTTTAACAAGACCACCTAAGCCGGTTCCAAGAATAATCCCGACCGGATAGGTATCTTTTGCTGTTTTTCTAATTACTTCTAAAGCTTCGTTAATATTATTTAATAATTTACTCATATTAGATAATCCGGTTTACAATATTGTTAATGTCCAGGTCAGGTCTTTTAATTGGTTCTTCATCAGCGCTCTCTTTAGAGATTTTATCCTTTTCGGAGACGGCATTTTCAATTTTCACTTCGAACAAGTTAGCCTGTGAGTTAACCATCGCCTTTAATTTGGCAATAATTAAATTTCTTTCTTCGCGTAATTTAATAACAGAGATTCTTATTTCATCAGCACTTTCTTTAGATTTATCCATAATTTGCTGAGACTTCAATTCTGCATCTTTAATCATCATCTGAACCTGTTTCTTTGCAGCTTCAATGGATTTTCCGGTTGATTCCTGTGCTTTAAGCAGAGTATCCTGCAAGCTCTGTTCAATTTCCTTGTAATGGTTTATTTTTTCATAAGCTTCTTCAAGGTCATGCTTCAGTTGTTCATTTTCCTTTGCAACGGCATCATACTCCAGAGCTACATTATCAAGGAAGGTATGAACTTCCTCTTTATCATAACCTTTAAGTACTTTCTTAAATTCCTGTTGTCTTATATTTACGGACGATAATTTCATAAAGATTTCCAAGTTTTGGAATAATCACGGGTGCCAAAAATAGCAGACCCGACTCTAACCATAGTAGCGCCTTCTTCAATGGCAATATCAAAATCATCAGACATTCCCATTGAGAGTTCGGATAAATTAAATCCTTTTTTATTAAGCTTATCTTTCAGCAGCCTTAAAGTAGAAAAACTGTTCCTGACAACAGCCGCATCATCAACAAACGGAGCTATAGTCATCAGGCCTATAAAATTTATGTTTTTGCAAGTTCTGCAATGTTCTGCAACGGAAAACAAGTCATCTTCTGTCCGGATACCTGCTTTAGTATCTTCAAAAGAAGTTTTATACTGTAAAAGGATATCCTGAATTTTATTTAATTTGGCGGCCTGTTTATCAACTTCAATAAGGAGCTCCAGAGAGTCAATCGAATGAATTAAATCAGCAGCTTTAACGGCATATCTAGCTTTATTAGACTGTAAAGTACCAATGAAATGCCATTTTACCATACTGCCCAGAACTTCATACTTAGCCGAAAGCTCTTGAGCACGATTTTCCCCGAACTCAAGCTGTCCCGCATTAAAAGCTTCAGAGATTGCATCAGAGCCAAAATTTTTAGAAACCGCGATAAGCTTTACATCGCTTCGTTTTCTGCCTGTTTTTAAGCAAATCCCATTTATGCGTTCATTAACAAATTGTAAGTTTTTTGCTATCATAAATAAAATTAAGATAGTGAATGTATGCTTTTTATTATCAAAAATCAATGTTATTTGAAAAAAAGATTAAATCCGGCATGCCTAGATAACTTTAGCTAAATGTAGCGAATTGAATGTTAAAAACTAAAAAAGGGCGCTTTTGTAAATGGATAATCAGCAACTGCCCTATAGCCAATTTTTATACTTGAATATTAAAGTTAAATATCTGTATGTTGTGTAATGCAATGTGTAAGGAGGTAATTAAAATGGCTACAAATTTGACCTTAGATGATAAACTAATTGATGAAGTGTTAAGAATTGGTAAATACAAAACTAAAAAAGAGGCTGTAACTGCTGCCCTAAAAGAATATATTATTACACGCAAGCAAAAAAAGATAAAGAACTTGTTTGGGTTAATTGAATACGATTCTGATTATAATTATAAGAAACGGCACACTGTTACATAATCTATTTAGTAGATACCTGCGTTTGGTCTCTTGCGCTTAGACGAAATGAGCCAAAGCAAGTAAAAGTGACTGATATTTTTTCTGATTTGATAGACCAAAAGCTTGTTGTTCTATGCTGTGCCCTTGCAGTCAATAACAATTTGAAATTACTCACTACAGATAAAGATTTTCTTAATATAAAAAAATAATTGATTTTAAGCTTGAGTACTTAGAAACATAATAGACTTCATTCTCCCGATTTATTTACCATTGCCCAAAGTTAAATTGATGTTTATGCCACCATAATTTTTTTTAAAATTCAGATTGCCATAGAGACCCACTTCAATTCCTAATTCATTTGCATATCTAAATAATAATTGGATATCAGTCTGCAAACCTGCTGTAAAAAATTTATTGCTAATATTTTTATTTATACCATTTTCACCATAGACAAAAGACGGTCCACAAAATACAGCGCCTTGAAACCAGTCAGTTCTATATCGTCTTCCTATTGTAGCACTAACAGATCTAAAAAGATATTTACCGATTTCAGCATGACTATTGTTAATCGGAAAAGAATCTCCTTTCCTAAGGTAACCGATTTTGTAAAAATTATCACCTAAAGAGAAACTATAGTCCGCATTGAGGGTGATTTCCTTATCCACCCAAAAGCCAAATGTCATCCAATACTTGTATGCTGAATCTTTATTCTGGCAAAATGCTGTTGACATTAAAACAAACAATAAAAAAATTAAACCTATTTTCCTCATTTACATCCCTTGCTTTATAACTTAAGTAAAATTAAAAAAGGACAATTGTAACTCCTAACATTTTTTATAGTTAAAATATCTAGATATTAATGGCTCCCGGTTTTGCCTTAGTTCTTAATAAAACATCACCCTTATGAGCAAAGAGCCATGCTTAATTGTTAATTGTTTATGGTTTGGTTATTTTTGAGAATTATTTATTGAATATTATGTGAAAGATTATGCGATTAAGTAAATCATTTATACCGACTTTAAAAGAAACACCAAATGATGCGGTAGTTATCAGCCATATACTAATGCTTAGAGCAGGAATGGTCCGGATGCTTTCCGCAGGGATTTATTCCTTTTTGCCATTAGGCTATAAGGTAATAAAAAAAATCACCTCCATTATCCGTGAAGAAATGGACGCCATTGGCGGACAGGAGTTCCACCTGCCGGCTCTTAACCCCCGTGAAATATGGGAAGAGACCAACAGAGTTGAGGCTTTTGGCGATACAATGTTCCATATTAAGAACAGGGACTATGTATTAGCCCCTACCCATGAAGAAATTATGACCTACCACGCGCGTAATGTATTAAAGTCTTATAAAGATTTTCCGCAAATCTGGTATCAGATTCAAACAAAGTTCCGCAATGAACCAAGACCTAAGAGCGGAATTATAAGAGGCAGGCAGTTTTTAATGAAGGATGCATATTCTTTTGATACTTCATGGGAAAATCTTGACCTTTCTTATAATGAACATGATTCAGCTTACAGAAACGTATTTGACAAATGCGGACTTAAATATTTTGTTGTCGGAGCTTCTTCAGGCGCTATGGGCGGGACAGGTTCCGAAGAGTTTATGGTTAAGTCAGAAGCGGGTGAAGATACTGTTGCTTATTGTGAAGCCTGCAACTATGCAGCTAACGTTGAGGTTGCAAAATCCACATTAAAAGCAAAAGAGAGAGATGCATTAAGCACTCATATTGAGAAGATATCAACTCCTAATATTAAATCCATTGATGAGCTTTGCGAATTCCTTAAAATTGATGAAACACAATGCGCAAAATCCAGAGTTTACATTCATAATGAAGTAAGCCCTGTTTTAGTGCTTATGCAGGGTAATGATGAAGTAAATGAGATTAAACTTGAAAAAATACTTACCGGAAAAGTTAGGCCTGCTCATATTGAGGAATTAAAAGAACTAACAGGCGCAGAAGCCGGCTCAATAGGCCCGATTGATTTTAAAGGAAGAATAATTGCAGATTTCCGCTTGCAGGACAGAAACAATATGTACAGCGGGGCAAATGAAAATGATTTTCATATAAGCGGCATAGACTTTAAGCGCGATTTAAAAGCAATTGATTATGCTGATTTAAGAATTGTTCAGGAAGGTGAACCCTGCCCGTTCTGCGGTAAACCTTTGGGTGTATTCAGCTCAATTGAATTAGGGCATATCTTCAAACTGGGGACAAAATACTCCGAATGCATGGGCGCTAATTTTATTGACGAAAAAGGAGAACAGCACCCAATTATTATGGGCAGCTATGGTATTGGCGTTGACCGTGTTCTTGCCTGCTATATCGAGCAGCATCATGATGATAAAGGCATTGTTTGGGAAGGTCCTCTCTCCCCGTTTGATGTTCATTTAGTTGCACTGAACTCAAAGAAACAGGAACTTATTGATAAAACAAATTTGATTTACAGGACGTTAAGAAATGCCGGGCTTGAAGTTCTTTATGATGACAGAGCCGATGCACAGGCAGGAGTTAAGTTTAACGATGCCGATTTGATAGGCCTCCCTGTTCAGATTATTGCCGGAGAGAAAAAACTTAAGGACAACATGGTTGAAATGAAAATCAGGAAAACCGGCGAAAGGTTTGATATTAACTTTGACGATATTGTTACAAAAGTAAAAGCATTTTACGAAGATCAGAAATAAACAAAATAGATTTCTTATTATAATGAAGGCTGTCTGATATCGGACAGCCTTTTTTTATTGTAATCTCAAAAGTTAATTTATGTCTGAATTCCCAGCCTATCCAGTATTCGGTAATATGATAACTGTTTTTACCTGTTCTTTTCTCTTGAAAGAAAAGCCACACCGCAGGCGGGCAAGAACCAAAAGTTCAAGACTGAAAATGAATTCACGGAAAATAAATAAATGAGTTTACCCGACGGGGCGGGCTAAAATAAATAAAGTAGCACTATCAGCATATTATCATTTCAATTTCTGTATTCCTTTTTAGTACCTTGTAGCCCCCAGCATCAGCCCCGTATTTATTTTTTAACGCTCCATTTATTTATTTTCCTTTTCGTGAATTCATTCTAGGTCGAGAACATTTTTAGAATTATAAACTAATAATGCAACAACAATATTGCGAAACCTCGATGATGTATATGCAGAATATACAAAATGCACGATAATACTTTATTGCAAGGAACATTTATTAATTTTTACTAAGTCTCATAATGCACTACTGCGTAGTATCCTTCCACAATAAATTCGCAAAATTTATTTAAGCAAAAGCATTTTTCCGGTCAGTATTTTATTTATTCCTTCCGCCGATATCACATATATATAAGTGCCGCTTGCAAGGTTACTGCCATTAAAGATAATTTTATTATCGCCCTCGCTTTGATAACTGCTATTGCCGTACACCTGTTTTCCTAAAACGTTATATACATTTATTTTTACCATAGTCCCTTTAGGCAGCGAATAACTTATTGCTGTAGAGGGATTAAACGGATTTGGGTAATTATTATTCAACTTGAACTCGGGCAATTTGATATCATTCTCACTCACATTAGTTAATGTTGTATCCAATACACACGAGTAATAACCTGAATCAGGAATAACTTTGGTTTTTGGTACTAAAGAGATATCAGTAGCTGATAGCTTATATTTTAATGACCAGCCATTCTTCATTAACCCGGTATTTGCATTCAACCAAACCCTCCAATGGTATGTAGCTGTGTCGCGTACGGCAGGTATTTCAATATGTTCGGTAGCCGAGTCTCCCTTTTGATAGAAATATTCAAACTGCACCTTATTAACATAGACTACCGCATCATAGGTAGTGTTATGCATTTCATTATACCCAAAACCAATATATTTATGTTTTACATTAAACTCAAGATTAAATAGAGAATCGCGTATTGCCGTTAAAGGAGTAATTACAAATATAGGTTTAGTTGGGTCCGTATAATCGTGTATATTCCCCAGACTGTCATATACTATTGCTCCAATACAAGGTATTGGATCAGGTCTCCGCGAGCCGGGGCCGGGAATTGAATAATAATAATTCCGGCTAACAATACCTATATCCCGAATAAATTCATATGCCTCCATCCAACTATTTCCTGCATCCGCCCACGATGCAAAGGAGGGATAATTATGTCCCAAATATTCAGAATTGCTTCTTGATACACCTATATAGCCATAAGTAGTATCATTTAATTTAAACAAATACGTGGAATAATCATTTATATTAAAGTTTATATAAAGGTTATCTTCATTTCCTTTAGGATTATTTGTCCTGTATAGTGTATCTCCGGATTGGCGATACCATTTATCCATATATATTGCATAATGGTAACCCAGTGTATCTTTTGCGGATACTGTAATGTTATAAAAGTCATAATCCCACCAAATGTCATAATGGAAAGGAGCCCAATATTGATACACGGCACCATATACGGGGAAAAAGTTTGTAGAGTCCGTACGGTTCTCGGCATTGCCGGCTGCAAATGTAGGTAGACACATTAAAAGGAAAAGGAATATTATTGAACGGGATAAATAGTGCTTCATATTACATTCCGGATAATTGTTTATATAATTTAGCATTTTTTGTTTAGTTTGTCAAATAATGTCCGTGTTCATTATTACATCCGGATTGATTCATGAATAAGGTAACCCCGGGAGGACAAAATAAGATACGTTGACTCATAATAGGAAGCAACATAGGAAATAGAACTAGGAAAAGAAATTGGCTCTATAGTCTATCGGCAACAAAATCAGCAAGAAATGTGAAAGATTTGATGTTAACTTTGACGATATTGTGGCAAAAGTAAAAGCATTTTGCGAGGATCAGAAATAATTCGTAAGCAATATTTATAAAAAAAAAGCCGTCCTGGTTTGGACGGCTTTTTTTGCTGAATATTTATTTGATCAAAAGCATTTTTCCGGTCAGTATTTTATTTATTCCCTCCGCCGATATCACATATATATAAGTACCGCTTGCAAGGTTACTGCCATTAAAGATAATTTTATTATCGCCCTCACTTTGATAACTGCTATTGCTGTACACCTGTTTTCCTAAAACGTTATATACATTTATTTTTACCATAGTACTTTTAGGCAGTGAATAACTTATCGCTGTAGAGGGATTAAAAGGATTTGGGTAATTATTATTCAACTTGAACTCGGGCAATTTGATATCTTTCTCACTCACATTAGTTAATGTTGTATCCAATACACATGAGTAATAACCTGAATCAGGAGAAATAGTTATTTTTGGGACTAACGAAATATCTGTAGCTGATAGCTTATATTTTAACGACCAGCCATTCTTCATTAAGCCGGTATTAGCATTCAGGTTAGCCCTCCAATGAATGGTCGCAATGTCACGTACGGCAGGTATCTTTATCTGCTCAGTAGCTGAATCCCCCTTTTGATAAAAGTAGTAAAGCCATACATTATTAACATAAACGACCTGATCGTAAGTCGTATTGTTCATATCATTATGACCAAAACCAATATACTTGTGAGATACGTCAAATTGCAAACTAAATAACGAGTCCTTAATAGCCTGCAGCGGGATAATAACAAAATGCGGTTTAGTTGAGTCAGTATAATCGTGTACATTTCCCAAGCTGTCGAATACTAAAGCGCCAATAGATGGTAAAAAAGTGCCGTCCCCGGGCGCAGGGCCCATATCCATAACACCCCATTCAACTATACCAACATCTTTGATAAAATAGAACTTTTCAGCTAATGCAGGTGAAAGAAAGTCCATTGCCTCAATAGAGCAATACAAATTGCCCAAATAATCATAACTGTCCGAATAAACACTTATTTCACACGAAGTAGAATCATCATTATAATACATATAGGTAGAATCAGTGGATATGTTAAAATTAATAAACATATGATCGGCGTTTCCTCTGGGTGCATTAGACCGGTACAGAGTATCGCCTGATTGGCGATACCAGTGATTTTTAAATATAGCATAATGATATCCCAATGTATCTTTTGCATTAACAGTCATAGTCCCCATATTGTAGCCCCGAAGAAAGTCATAGTGATAATAATACCAATATTGATATATAGCTCCATATATTGGGAAATAATTGGTTGAATCTGTGCGAATGCCGGCCTTACCTTCAGAATAAGGAAGCAAACATATTAAAGTAAGCAGAAACATAACTGTACTAACGAAACAGCGCTTCATATTAAAACTCCAATAAAATTATACCTGATAATTTCTTAGTTATAATTTACCATATTTTATTAAGTTTGTCAAATAATGTCCGTGTTCATTATTACATCCGGATTGACTCATAAATAAGGTAACTCCGGGAGGACAAAATAAGATACGTTGACTCATAATATGAGGCAACAAAGGAAATAGAACTAGGAAAAGAAATTGGCTGCTATGGTTTATCGGCAACAAAATCAGGAAAACCGGTGAAAGATTTGATATTAACTTTGACGATATTGTTACAAAAGTAAAAGCATTTTACGAAGATCAGAAATAATTCGTAAGCAATATTTATATAAAAAAAAGCCGCCCTAGTTTGGACGGTTTTTTTGTTACTAACCTATTAGCTAATAAATCCATTTATCAATAGTATTTATATTTTTGAGCGTTAACTATCGTTAAACATCTTTTTAATTTACCACATATTCAAATTGTTTCGTTTTAAAACCGCCGCCGGTATCGGAGTTAATAGTAAATAAATATTTTCCTTTTTCAGTCAGTGTCAGGGAACTTCCAAAACAGTTTTTCATGGACTTGAGATCTAAAGAAGAGACTTTTTGTGTCGGAGATGTTACCGTAAGGATTGCACTGCCGGAAACAATTTCCCTATTAGTTTTTGTATTTGTAATGACAAGCATAATTACATGAGTACCTTCCATCATCCCTTGTCTGGAGGTCATGTCCATTTTCATACTGCTATCATTCATTCTGCCCATCATGGACTGATCTCTTAAACTATCCTTTGTCTCTTGTTTATCTTGCCCCATAGTTTTCATCATTTTCTGGTGCTCTGCCTGCGTAAGCACCCACACTTTTATACTAAGGGTGTCAACTGTTGATTCATAAATTGGCTTACCCATCTTGCTCCACATATTGTCATCAGAAATACCGGTCATTGTCTTAGTCTTTTGCGGCTGTTGTCCCAAAACCGGCAAAGCTAAAGCTATTGCTGTAATTGCACATATAAACATATATTTCGTTTTCATATCAGCTTCCTTTTCATTTTATTAATAAACACAAAACTCATTTCCTTCAATTACAAATAGTATCCAATTTTTTAACTAACTTTAACAAGTTGTTTGCCAAGATTCCCTCCTGAAAACAATTCCATAAAGGCTTTCGGCGCATTCTCCAATCCATCAATTATGTTTTCTGCATAAATTAGTTTTTTAGTCTTCAACCAATCAGCCAACTGAAGTACTCCTTCTTCAAAACGCTCTGTATAATTGCGGACAAGAAAGCCCTTCATAAGAGCACTATGAGTAAGTAAAGCAGGCTGTATCCTTGGGCCCATGGGAATATCTTTTTCATTGTATAATGATATTTGACCGCACAAGGGAATACGGGCATTATTATTTATCAATGAAAGCACCGCATCAGAAATTTCACCGCCAACGTTATCGAAGTAAATATCTATACCACCAGGACAAGCCTCCTTCAAAGCGTTCCTCAAAACAGCAGCCGACCTATAATTTATGGCAACATCAAAGCCCAACACATTAGTTAAATACTTAGTTTTCTTGTCAGACCCGGCAATGCCAACAACACGGCATTCATGTATCTTGGCTATTTGACCAACAATTGTTCCTACCGCCCCGGCAGCGCCTGAAACAACAACTGTTTCTCCCTTAATTGGTTTACCTATATCCAGCAAACCGAAATAAGCAGTTAACCCGGGCATTCCTAATACTCCAAGAGCTGTACTAACCGGAGCAATTTCAGGATTTATTTTTCTAACTTCCTTCTCATCAGCTACAGAATAATCCTGCCAACCAAGATTGCCGACTACATAATCTCCCTTAACAAAATTTTTTGATTTGGACTCAATGATTTCAGCAACAACTCCTCCGTTTAGAACTTCATTTAGCTGAAAAGGCGGAACATAGGATTTGGCATCATTCATCCTGCCCCTCATATATGGATCAACCGAAAGGAATCGCGTCTGCAGCAGTACCTCACCATTCGCAGGCTCAGATATTGCTGATTTAACCAATTTGAAACAACTCTCGTCCGGAGTTCCGACCGGCCTTTTAACTAAGAGTATCTGTCTATTAGTTTGATGTTGCATTATAACTCCCTATTGCCTTAAAAATTAGTTATTATTTATTTTTTTTCTATTTATCATAGTTTAATTATCCTTAACAAGTATTAATCCATTCTCATGTGTCGCTATAAAACTTTATTTATTGGAAACGCCTGTGAATTAAAATCAGGTCTTGAGGAATGCCATCAAATCAGTATTTAGATCATCTTTGCTCGTATCTGCTAAACCATGCGAGCCACCCGGATAAACCTTAAGAACCGAGTTCTTGACAAGTTTGGCAGAAGCCTTGGCCGAAGCTTCGATGGGCACGATCTGGTCATCATCACCGTGAATGATAAGTGTCGGCACGTCAAGCTTTTTAAGATCCTCCGTAAAGTCTGTCTCAGAAAAAGCTTTAATACAATCGAGTTCATTCTTGAGCCCGCCTTGCATGCCTCTGAACCAGAAGGCGTCACAGACACCCTGGCTAACCTTTGCATCCGGTCTGTTTGCACCGAAAAAAGATTTAGTGAGATCTTTAAAGAACTGCGAACGGTCTGCCGAGACACCTTTGCGTATGCCGTCAAATACCTTCATAGGTAGTCCTTTTGGATTAGCGTCTGTCTTTAGCATCAATGGAGTTACCGCTCCAACCAGCACAACTTTTGCGATGCGCGTTGTACCATGGCGCCAAATATAGCGGGCGACCTCTCCACCGCCGGCTGAGTGACCTACCAGTGTAATACCCTTCAGGTCGAGTTTCTCAATAAGTTCTGAGAGATCATCGGCATATGTATCCATATCGTTCCCATTCCAGGGTTGACTCGAACGTCCGTGACCGCGTCGATCATGAGCGATACAACGGTAACCGTTGGAACATAGATAGACCATTTGGCTTTCCCATGCATCGGAATTGAGCGGCCAACCATGACTGAAAACCACGGGTTCTCCCGAACCCCAGTCTTTATAGTAAATTTCCGTACCATCTTTGGTAGTAAGCATATTCATAGATAAATTTTTCCTTTTATGTATTTTTGTTTTATGGTCAAAATTGATTTAAGTAAGACATACTGCTTAGAAAATAAAGGGATTAAAAACCAGAATAAAACTCCTCAGTTCAATTTCTCACTATACTGTGTTTCTCATTCAATCATCATATTGTTCTGAAGAGTTTTATTATTGGTGCAAATCTTTCATCTGTTCTGTATTGATTCCATTTATAACTGCAAATGAAATTGATAAGGGAACCTTCATTCAGTATCAGCCTGCTGCACCTTCGGTTTGATTATTTAAATAATTTTCCAAGCCCATTTGTTCAATTTGAGAACGTTGTATCTCTGCCCAGTCAACGTGACCTTCTTCCATTTTGAGTATTTTAGTCAGCAGTTCAACACTGCCTTCGTCAGCTACTTCATGCGCGGTTTTGATTGCATCATTATATGCTTTTAACCCTGTAATTTCTGCTTCCTGATCATTACTAACCATCTCTACAACAGTCTTACCAATCTTTACCGGGTTCAGCTTCGAAACAACCGGTACCCCCTCAAGAAAAATGATGCGCTCAATAAGCCATTCGGCATGGTGCATTTCATCCATCGCTTGTTTTTGTATGGCTTTGTGAAGCTTTCCATAGCCCCAATTGCTGCACATTTCTGCATGCACCATATACTGGTTAATAGCAGTAAGTTCATCGGCTAAACGTTGATTAAATATCGCAATTAATTCTATGTTACCTTTCATGTTTGATCTCCTATATGTTTGTATCAATAGTTAACTTTGCCTTTTATACTTCAAAATCAAATGCATTCTACATAAGTTTATCAAGTTAAGCAATCGCCCTAAGGGATGAAAAAGGAACTACATCCTTTTACAGCACATCAGGGGTTATGCGCATAATGGTAAAAATTATATTTTTCAAATCAGATATATCCATTCAATTTAAGGTTTTAATGAAATCCGTAATGACTGAACAGTTCGCCTTCATACTTTTTATCAATAGGTTGAGACGGATCATACTTAGGGCTATTTTTAATGGCTTCCTGCGAAAGATTTATATAGACATTAGATTCTTCCCAATCAATATGGCCTATCCAGCAGGGTGAAATAAGTACCTTCCTCCCGGGCAGCCAGTTTTTCGTATCAACAATCAGAAAGACAAGATTCCAATTTTCATCATCAATTACAAAATCCTCCACATGCCCAACTTCACCATCACTACCCTGGATAGAATAACTTTCAACTTTTCTTGTGCTGCGTAGGTGCGGATCGCCATGAGGCATTTTCTCAGCATCCGCTTCTCCTTTTATTGTATTTGCATCATAAACGGCTGAGAGAGGGAGCATACCGAATGACCCTTCATACGAGGCATCTCCCCAATAAAACGGCAGTGTGTAGTGAGAAAACAGTTCTATTTCGTGCTGGCGAGACACTGGTCTTTCAGTATCAATATCCGGACAGTTGCCCACCTGTTCCATTGTAAGATTTACTTTGAATGTCTTCGATTCCCAGTCTGTCATTCCGAGAGCTGAGTGAGGAATAAGCACTTTCTTTTCAAAAAGCCAGTTACCTGTTTCAACCACAAGATAACGGATATACCATGAAAAGTCATCGAAGTAAAATTCATATACTTTCCCTATCTCACCGTCTTTTGCACTAATGGTGTATCCTATCAAATTATTTACACTACGTAACATATTAACTCCTTTTTAAAATTTAAACTAACCTCCGGCATATAAATACAATTACTCAACCTGCAGTGTCGTTAGTCTTATTATTTTTGAATATTTCCCGGACCCATTTCTACAACATATATCAGCCGCATTTATGACCAATTGACTGAGTCTTCTTTCGTTTTGAGTATCAATGCAGTCACTTTGGCATTAGTTTCATCATAAACTTCGTGCTCTATTTTAAAGGTATCCCCATATTCATTTGCAAATGGGAGTTCAGTATCCTCCTCATTACGAATAATCTCAAAACCAGTCCCATAGAGCTTAATCTGTTTCGGTTTGGCTACAGCTTGTGTGTCTTTTATAAACACCGTATGCCCGATGGATTTATAGGGAAGGCTCATATTATTTATTGCTCGTTCTTTCATAGCTTTGTGAAGATTTTCATTAGCCCAGTTTCTGCTAATCTCTGATTGTGCTATATTCCGGCTAATTTCTGAAAGCTCTTCAAAAAGGCTATCGTTACGAATCTTGATTGATTTTTCATCATCTTTCATGTTTATTCTCCATAATCGTTGTATTAAATACATTTATCAAATTTTATTATTCCAAGTTCAATTACAAACTACAGATGAATATCAAGTAAATCTATACTTCCAAAGAATGGAAAAGAGACTACATCTTTAAGTTTAGCAGATATCCTGACCTGATTATTCCGGCTGATATGTTAATTGTTGATTGTTGAAATACTCTCTGAAATTGTTTTAAGAGTATCATCAGCATAAGAATAATTAGCAATTTCCAAGCGTGCATGTAATGCAAGTTTCTCCATTATATTATGAATATGACTCTTTACTGTATGCGGCGATACGTGAGTCTTTTGACTAATCTCCTGGTTGCTCATTCCTTCACTTAGGAGCTCGATAACTTCCCGTTCTTTCTTTGTGAACCGAACAGCTTCCCTGAGTTTGGAATTACCCTCTCTTACTGCTTTATCAACAATCTGAGAAAATAAAGAATCCACCGAGAGAGGCGGAAGAACAGTTGCCCCTTCAGCTACTTTTCGTAATGTTATCAAAAGATCATTTAGAGTTGCATCTTTAAGGATGAAGCCATTTGCACCGGCCTTTACATATTGCAAGATATCGGCCTGCACAGGAGCAAGGTCCATAACTATTATTTTGGCATTTGGAAAATCCTTTTTCACTGTTTCCACAATACGCAGGCTGTTTTGACTTCGCAAACCCAAATCCAAAAAAACTACATTTGGTTTTAAACGCTGAATTTTTGAAAGAGTATTCCTGCTGTCGCCTGCTGCATCAATAATAACAATATCTTCATGAGGTTTAAGAATTGCTAAAATCCCATCTCTAAGGAGACGGTTATCTTCAATAAGTAACATTTTGATTTTTTGCATAATATCATCTTTACAAAAACAAAACTGATTAAGTAATTTACGAACCTGTCAGCAGTGCAGACAGTAAAACCGGTTTGAAAAGTATATCGCAACAGTAGAGATAACTTCCGTAATAAAAGCATTGGACTATTAATAAATAGCTGCCGGTTGATATTTTAGCCTGTAGAGTAATAAAAAGACTTGCCGATACCATTTTAAAATGTCCTTAACTGATTACAGTTATAAGATGCAACCAATTTGGGTATAAAATCAATCGGTCAATAGGATGAAAAAGGGACTACACCCTTTGGGTAGGTGGCACAGGTAACTACTCGCTGATTAATGAAGGCATATCGGAGGCAGATTTGTAGGAGTCAGAGATATAGACGTAATTTGCAACCTGCACACGGGTATGAAGAGATAATTTTTCAAGAATGTTATGGACATGGCTTTTTACAGTATAGGTTGACAAGTGCAGCTTTTGTGCAATCTCCTTATTTGTAAAACCATCAGCAATCAGCTCAATCACTTGCCGCTCACGTTTTGTCATACGAACTGACTCAATAATTACTGAGGGTTTTGATCCGTTAAGCGCATGTTCAACAATTTGAGAAAAAAGTGAACCGGTAAGATGAGATGGTAAAACCTGAGTACCTTCAAAAACTGATCTGATTGTTTTTAAAAATTCGGCAATATTTGCATCTTTAAGTATAAACCCCGACACTCCCGCTTGCACAAATTCATAAACATCGGATTGGAGCGGTATAATATCCATCACTATAATTTTGATTTCCTCAAAATTCTTTTTGGTGGTTTTTACCATTTCTAAACTGTTTTGATTTCTTAAACCAAGATCGAGAAGAACAATATCAGGCTTGTGCTTTTCCAATATTGCCAGAATGTCTTCGGCATTACCAACCGTGGCAACTACACTCATATCGGGCTGCTTTTTAAGCATTGCCGATATGCCATCACGCAGAAGTCGATTATCTTCAATCAATAATATGGAAATTTTTTTCATTAATTGGTTTTCTATCAAGGGATTAGAGAAGCACCTAAATCTAATAACAATGATATGCATTTTATCTTGCAAGTCAATTGCTTTAAATCATTATTAATGAATTAAGGGAACACCGCTCGTTAAGGACATAACCGGGAAAACAAAATGTGCCCATAAGAACTCAATATAAAAAGAGCGGAATACTTCCGCTCTTTTTATAAACTTATAAATGGTCTCTGGCCAAAAATTAATCAATAGCTTTAACTGTTTCAGGATTTTCTGCCTGAACTTCAGCTTTCTTTTCATTGGCAAGTTTTGCAACAGTCTCCTCATTAAGGAAACGTTCAACCGTATTTACATCTTCTTCACTACCGATATAAATAGGTGTTCTCTGATGCAGGCTTTCAGGCTGTATCTCCATTATCCTTTTTGTACCGTCAATTGCCCTCCCGCCGGCTTCTTCAACAATAAACGCCATAGGATTGCATTCATACATCAACCGTAATTTACCCTTTGGACTGCGGGAGTCTGAAGGATACATAAATATTCCGCCATAAAGCAAATTGCGGTGAATATCGGCAACCATAGAGCCGATATATCTTGAAGAATAAGGCCTGCCTGTTGAATATTCTTCATCCTGTAAGTATTTGATATACTTTTTTAATCCGGGATGCCAGTATTTATAGTTGCCTTCATTTATGCTGTATATGTGCCCTTTTTTAGGAGTTTTCATAAACTCATGTGAAAGAAGAAACTCTCCAAAAGAAGGATCCAGAGTAAACCCATGAGCTCCATGTCCTGCTGTGTAAACAAGTATAGTACTTGACCCGTAAACAATATAACCTGCAGCAACCTGATGGATACCGGGCTGGAGGCAATCTTCCAAAGTACCCGGAGAGCCTTCAGGCGATATTCTCCTGTAAATTGAAAATATTGTACCAATACTTATATTTGCATCTATGTTAGAAGAACCATCAAGAGGATCAAATAAAATAACATACTTACCAATTTTTTTCCCCGAAGGTATATGTATAATATTTTCTTCTTCTTCAGAGCCAAGGACACAAAGATGACCTCCGTGGTCAAGCGCCCTTATCATCATATCATGAGCAAAGATGTCCAGCTTTTTAACTTTTTCTCCATGCACATTATTATCACCGGTAAAGCCTAAGAGGTCTGCAAGACCGGCTTTATTAACTTCCAGAGAAATCACTTTAGCAGCAAGTGAAAGGTCATGTAAAAGTTTAGATAATTCACCTGTAGCTTCAGGGTGCTGTTTCTCACCTTCTATAATATGCCTTGCAAGTGTCATGAACTGGGTATGTGCCATAAACTACTCCTTACTAGCTTTCTGTTTTTTGGTTAACAAATTCTTTGGTTATTTCCTGATCTTTAAACTGTAACTGATATAACTTAAAGTAAATTCCTTTTTTAGCCAAAAGCTCCTGATGATTACCGGTCTCTTTTATTTCTCCTTTATGCAGTACTATTATTTTGTCTGCATTTTGTATAGTTGAAAGTCGATGAGCAATAACAATAGCAGTTCTGCCTGCCAGCAGCTTTTGTATTGCGGTTTGAATTAACTGCTCTGTTTCAGTATCTATGCTTGAAGTTGCTTCGTCTAATATAAGTACGGCCGGGTCAAATGCAAGTGCTCTGGCAAACGAAATTAACTGTTTCTGGCCTACACTTAAAGTGGCACCCCGTTCTTTAACAACCTCATCATATTTATTTGGAAGGTTTTGTATAAACCTGTCTGCACCTACAAGTTCTGCAGCCTCCAATATTTTTTCATCTGTTATATGAGAGCTGCCCATATTAATATTTGATTTAATTGTACCGGAAAAAAGAAATACATCCTGCAGAACTATGGAAATATATTTCCTAAGGTCTCTTTTATCTATATCACTTATATTTCTGCCGTCAAATAATATCTCACCTTTATTTATGTCATAAAAGCGTGTTAACAAACTGATAATACTTGTCTTGCCAGCACCGGTGTGCCCTACAAAAGCAACAGTTTCACCCGGATTAATTTTAAATGAGATATCCTTTAAAACAGTATCTCCGTCATTATATGCAAAAGTAACGTTCTTAAATTCTATTTCGCCATTTACTTTTTTCAATTTTTCGGCGTTTTCGTTATTTTTAATAAACGAATCATCGTCAAGAAGCTGGAATATTCTTTCTGAAGAGGCCATGGCAGTCTGCATAATGTTATACTTTTCAGAAAGGTCTCTTATAGGACGGAAAAACATTTCAGTGTACTGGATAAATGCAAATAACACACCAATGGATAATGTACTATGTAAAATTTCACCGCCGCCATACCACACAATAAGGCCTACAGCTATGGAACTTAACAATTCAACTGTCGGATAGAATACCGCATAATAAAATATCGACTTAATATTTGCGATTCTATAGTCATTATTAATTGTTGAAAAAGTATTAAGCTCATCTTTTTCTTTTCTGAAAATATGCACTACATTCATTCCCGTAATATGTTCCTGCATATATGAATTCAGTCTAGCTAAATATAAACGCACGTCCCTGTAAGTTTCCCTCACTTTCTTTCTGAACAAAAAAGTACCATAAATTAAAACAGGTAAGACGGAAAGAGTAACAAGGGAAAGCTTAACATCCATATAGAACATAAATCCCAATATCCAAAGAATAATAAATACATCGCTAAACACCATTATTATTCCGCTGGAGAACAGCTCATTAAGAGATTCCACATCATTAGTAACTCTTGTAACCGTTCTGCCGATGGGAGTTTTATCAAAAAATTTAAGTGAGAGCATTTGTGTATGCTTAAATAATTTTGACCTTAAATCCAGAATTATCCTTTGACCAAGATACTGTGTATAATAAGTTAAAAAGTATTGAACAACGGCCTGAAGTACCAGCAAGCCGAATAAAGCTATACTTATTATCATCAGACCGTGGTAATTGCCTTTAGCAATATCCTTATCAACTGCAATCTGTGTTAAGTATGGTCTTAAGGGACCCAATGCTGCGACAAAAATATTCAAAAGAATAGCCAGCACAATATATTTTTTATAAGGCATGGCATACTGAAGCAGCCGCTTCATCAGCCGTGCATCATACGCTTTACCAAGTATTTCTTCTTCGTTTTTATTATCCATATCAAATCATTAAAATTAAAATCAATTTAGTTCATCAAGTTCTTTTTCCAGCAACTGCCTATAATGCAAGTCGGCATAAATTCCGCCAAGCTGTACCAGTTCATTGTGTGTTCCTTCTTCTGCAATTTTTCCATTAGCCAGTACAATAATTTTATCCGCATCCTTAACCGTGGAGATTCTATGGCTTATTATAATACTGGTTCTGTCTTTCATATAAGTCTTCAGATTCTTTAAGATCTCTTCTTCCGTATTGGTATCAACGGCGGAAAAAGAGTCATCAAGGATTAAAATTTTCGGTTCAATGGCTAAAGCTCTTGCAAGAGAAGCTCTCTGTTTTTGGCCCCCCGAAAATGTAATTCCCCTTTCGCCTACCATAGTATCATAACCTGCCGGAAATTCCATTATATCTTTATCGAAATTAGCAATTTTACTTACTGCAACTACTTTATCTTTTTTTACTTCTCTTAAACCGTAAGAGATATTATTAACAATAGTATCAGAAAATAAAAAAGACTCCTGCTGAACTAATCCGACCTGAGTTCTTAGAACATCTAATGGAATTGATTTAATGTTATTGCCGTCAATCAATATCTCACCGCCGGTAACGTCATACAGTCTGGGAATAAGATTGACAAAAGAAGTTTTGCCGGACCCTGTATAACCCATCAACGCAACAGTTGAACCTTTTTCAATTTTCAAGTTAATATTATCAAGAATATCAGGCAGGTTTTCGCCATACTTAAACGACACATTTTTAAACTCAATAGTCCCTTCGATATCCTTAATATCAAAATCTGTAGCATCCGTATCGGAGACTTCATACTTTTCATTAAAAATTTTATTCAGTCTTTTCATTCCTGCTTCTGCAAGCTGTATGATGTTCATCACCCACCCAAATGCAATCATAGGCCATATAAGGATGCCAAGATAAATTATGAAAGCAGTAATTTCTCCAAGATCCATTGTCTTGTTAATTACATTTATGCCCCCTACCCAAATAACTATTATTATAGAGAGACCTGTAATAATAAATAATATGGGCATAATTAAAGATTGTATCTTAATCAAGCTCATATTCTTTTTAAGGTATTCTAAACTTAAAGCACTAAACTGCTTAATTTCATAATCTTCCCTGACATAAGATTTAATTACCCTTATACCGGAATAGTTTTCCTGCGCCCGTGTAGTCAGTTCAGAAAATTTCTCCTGAATTTGAACGTACTTTTCGTGAATAAGCTTCCCCACCCTATAAACTGCATACGATAGGAATGGCAGAGGAAGTAAAGAATAAACCGTTAAAGATAAGTTTAAGGAAACCATAATACCAACTACAATAACAAGCCTTATTCCGGTATCAATGGAGTACATTACTGCCGGGCCAATGAACTGCCTGACTGCATTAATATCATTAGTGGCGTGTGCCATAATGTTGCCGGTAGAGTTATTCTGGAAATACCGCATAGGCAGCAGTTGAATGTGCTTCCAAAAATCCTGCCGCAGATCATACTCAATTTCCCGGGATACTACAATTATTGTCTGCCTGATAAGGTACCGGAATATACCGGAGATTAAGGAAGTAACAACAATAAGCAGTGCATAATTTCTGAATACGGAAATATCCAGAGATTTTGCTTTTTGTAAATCATTTATTGCATCTTTTAGTATTATAGGAACGTAAACCGATCCGATATTGGAGATTAAGATAAATAGAATACCGGCAAAAAGTTTATTTTTATACCTGACGAAATATTTTTTAAGAGTTAATAAGTTCTTCATTTCTTAATATATAAATTAAAAATCTAATATAATAATTATTAAATAAAAAAACGTTGTTTATTAATGGAGAAATGATCGCACCTGAATCAGCTAAGTTGTTGTTTGTTATTAACTGGCATCTTTCGTATAAAATTCCCTAAAGACTCATAGAATTGTACTCCATTTAGTGTCAGGTAGTATCGCCCGGAGACGGAATTGAAAACTTCAGAAAATATTTAGAATCTATTAAATTCAATGGATAATAAATACCATTTGCCGGGACTGAGCCTTTAACAATATTTTGTGCCCATGAAAGGAGTACTAACCTATTGGCCAGTTTGGTGTATTTACATAATCATCACTAAAACGAACAACAACTATGAATACCCTCAACTCCCCGCCGGCAGTTCTTAACATTCCCCCTCTTTCCATCTCAGCATAATTTGGCGTAAATAAATAATCATTTAATTTACTAAAGACACAGGAGCAGGGATGCTATCCATTTGCGCATAACTTGCAATAGCGAAAAGATTTAAGACACTAAGCAAAATTAATAGTCTCAGAGACAACCCCCTAATAGTGTTATTTTAATAGAACAATTTTACGTGACACATATTCTTTTTCTGTTTTTAATATTAAAATATATAATCCACTTGGGAGCTGCCCAGAGTTAAATAATATTTGATGGTCACCCACAGAATACTGTCTATTTACGATCTCCTTTATCTCCCTGCCCAAAATATCATACAATTTTAATGTAATTACTGAACTATAAGGAATAGTAAATGTAATTTTTGCTGCACTATTTAATGGATTGGGAGCAATTTGGAAGTTTAAAGATTTATCAGTTTTTGGGTTTTTCTCAGTTATCAAATCTGTTATTTCGCCAAAAGTAATCCCATTGAGAATAGCTCCTTTCAGCTCGAAGAAGCCAGTACCATAGGCTAATAAAGTAGTCATACCGATATTCTTAGCAACAACAATAAGATCTGAAGGTCCCATTGGATTCCATACAGTATCACCGTTTGCAATTGCTACATACTCAAATCGTTTTGACTCTATATATTTATTAAATATAGGATAATATCTGTCAAATGTTGCCGCACAACCTCTAAAACCAAACCATTGAGCCGAACGACATATAGGCCAGATTACTGAGTCCGGAGTTGAAAAATTATAGTATATATCTTCTCTATTCGGGCATGATATGGTATCTTTAGTGTACATATATATATTATTCTCGCCTTCTCTATAATATAGGTTATCATATTCGTAGCCATCATAATATTGTACTTTTATTGTATAATAACTTTTACCATTAGGCATCACTGTGTCACCAACAATTTTGTGGGTAAGTTTAATAGGTCCGGCAAGGTTGTCAGCCCAATATTCCCAATAGTTTCCGATTTTCAACGGATAATAATTTTCAGAATTACAAATCGATTGGGCATATATGGTACCTGATATGAGCAGTATACTGAGGTAATACACTATTTTCATGTAAGCTTCCATTATATGTTGAATAATCTAAGTTTATTTTTATCTATAATAATTATATTTATTATTAGCATTTGATTATATCTTTGTTTGGTACACTATATTACAACCAGGGCATATTCCTATTCAAATATATATTCGACAAATTTTTCTTATAAATTATGCACCTGATATATACCTAATTGTAATTTTAAAATAAAAGTACTCATTGAAGCAATGTTAAATAAAAACAAAAAGAAAAGCAAGTTTTCAAGCTATTTGTTAAATACCGTCACTTATTGGTCAGGCGGGAGAAGACATATCAGCACTTTGCTGCATAAAACATACACCCCTGAATGCTTACTGAAGTATCTGAGAAATACTTAAAGTAAGTGTGTGTTTTATATTTCCCGTAGTTTTAATCATGGGTAAATCCCAAGATTTAGATACCACAAAGTCATTCATGAGTGCCTACAAAAAAGTAAAAGTGGCAGCATACTATCGAACAGTTAAAAGTAGCCATTATTTTGTAATAAGATGCCTTTATTTGATTGCAAAATAAGGAAGCAACAAATAGCTTGACCACTGACAGTTAACTTTGCCCACTCTGCTTTATTTATTTTGATTACATTGTCACTCCTTCAGTGTCCGGTACCCATTGTTACCCATTTCCCTATAATCGTTTCAAGTCAATGGAGAATTTCTTTTCTACTTATTATAAGAGATAAATAGGGATTTAATATTTCTGCCAAAACTGTTCCCACATATCCGCTGTATGCAAACCTTAAGGGTAGATAACATACCCACTTCTTTTTGCAATTACATTTTCCTCTATTTTTACTAAGTTTAATGTTTAAATTTTTTATAATGAATGTAAATGGCAGTAAATAATAACAATAAAGTACGTAAAATTGTAGTTAAAGGCGCAAGAGAACATAACCTGAAAAACTTGAGCTTTGAAATTCCACGCAATAAACTGGTTGTTTTTACGGGAGTTAGCGGCAGCGGCAAATCTTCTCTGGTTTTTGACACTATTTACGCTGAAGGGCAGCGCCGTTATGTTGAGTCCCTTTCCGCCTATGCCCGTCAGTTTTTGGAAAGGATGAATAAACCGGATGTTGATCTCATTCAGGGTATAAGCCCTGCTGTAGCAATTGAACAGAGAACAGGCTCAAAAAACTCACGTTCAACTGTCGGCACTACCACAGAAATTTATGATTATCTGCGTCTGCTGTTTGCCCGTATCGGTAAAACAATCTGCTTCAGTTGCGGAAAGGAAGTAAAGAAAGCATCTACTACCACCGTTGTTGATTTTCTTGAAGAACAAACCGACGGCACAAAGTTCTATCTTGCGTTCCCCCTGCATGAACATGAAGGCAGAACCCCCGCTGATGAACTTGACTATATAAAGAAACGCGGTTTTTTTAGAGCTTTCTTCAAAAATGATCTTTATGATCTTAATGTACAATCCATTAAGCCCAAACATAAGTCTGACGTTAAAATTGTAGTTGAAAGATTTAAAATTAAAAAGGGGGGCATTAGAGAAAAGCTGTCTGACTCAATTGAAACAACTTTTAAAGAAGGCGAGAACCGCCTTGTTGTTATCAATGCCGAGACTAATGAAAAGTATGAATTCAACAAGTTTTACGAATGCTGCGGCATAAAATATGAAGAGCCGGAACCAAGATTTTTTTCTTTTAATAATCCGTTTGGTGCCTGCCCTGTCTGCCAGGGCTTCAGTAAGATAATCGGCATAGACATGAAACTTGTTGTACCAAATCCAAGCTTGTCAATTGCAGAAGGTGCAATTGCCCCGTGGCGCTCAGTTAAGTTCGGATCTTATTCAAGGGATTTAATCCGAAGTGCAAGTAAATATAAAATTCCGGTTTCAGTTCCATTCAGTGAGCTTACGGACGAGCAGGTTGAGTTAATTAAAACCGGGACAAAGGAGTTTACCGGATTAAATAAGTATTTTGCCATGCTGGAAAGCGACAACTATAAAATGCATATCAGAATACTTTTAAGCCGTTACCGCGGTTATACAACCTGCACAGCCTGCAAAGGTACGCGGTTAAGAAGAGAGGCACTTCAGGTTAAAATAAATGATTTTTCAATTAATGATGTTGTAAAAGAACCGATTGAAAATACACTTGAGTTCTTTAAAGAACTTAAACTTTCTGAATATGATTTGAAGGTTGCGGATAGAATACTTCAGGAAATTATTAAGAGACTAACCTTTTTAAACAATGTAGGTATCGGTTACCTAACATTAGACCGTTTAAGCAGTACATTATCCGGAGGTGAAACTCAAAGAATTAACCTTGCAACTTCCCTCGGCTCTGCTCTGGTAGGCACATTATATGTTCTTGATGAACCAAGCATAGGCCTGCATCCAAGAGATAATGGCCGGTTAATAAAAATTCTAAAGAATTTAAGGGATATCGGCAATACTGTTTTAGTAGTTGAACATGACGCCGACATGATGAAGGAGGCAGATATCCTTGTTGACATGGGCCCTAAAGCCGGTAAAGATGGCGGGGATATAGTCTCAATGGGCACATATGAAGAAGTAAAGAATGATCCGAAATCCCTTACGGGAAAGTATTTGTCGGGGATTTTATCCATACCACAGCCGGAACACCGCAGAGTAATACCGACTCCCTTGCTTAGCGTTATTGGTGCTGCAGAAAACAATCTCAAGAACATAGATGTAGATTTCCCTTTAAATAAATTTGTTGTTGTAACGGGCGTTAGCGGTTCAGGTAAGAGTACTCTTATCCACGACGTCCTTTATGCCGGTACCGCAAAGATGCTGGGGATGTCTCCGAACTGGGTTGGAGCATACAAAGAAATTAAAGGCACGGAATATCTTGATGATATTGTTATAGTTGATCAGTCGCCTATAGGTAAATCGCCCCGCTCAAATCCGATAAGTTACATTAAAGCATTTGAAATTATCCGTGAGATATTTTCCGCTACTCCGCAGGCAAGAGCCAAAGGATACAAGCCCGGTTATTTTTCATTTAATGTTCAAGGCGGAAGGTGTGAGACGTGCCAGGGAGAGGGCTTTATTAAAGTTGAGATGCAGTTTCTTGCTGATTTATATCTTGAATGTGAAGACTGCAACGGCACCAGGTATAAAAAAGAGATACGAGAAATTACTTTCAGAGGGAAAAACCTTGTTGATGTTTTAGAAATGACAGTTGACGAGGCACTGGAATTTTTCAAAGGCATGGATAGAGTTGTCCGTTATTTACAGCTGCTGGCTGATGTAGGTCTTGGTTATATTAAGCTAGGGCAACCGTCCAATACTCTTTCCGGCGGTGAAGCACAAAGAATTAAGCTTGCTTCTCATTTGACTTCCCAGTATGACAGAAAACATTCTTTGTTTATTTTTGATGAACCTACAACCGGCCTGCATTTTGCAGACATAGAGAAACTGCTTAACTGTTTTAACTTATTGATTGAGAAAAACAACTCTGTTATCATTATTGAGCATAATATGGATGTAATTAAATATGCTGACTATATTATAGATCTTGGCCCTGAAGCCGGCTCAAAAGGGGGCGAAGTTGTAGCTACCGGCACGCCGGAAGATATAATGGATAACGAAAACTCCATAACTGGAAAATACTTAAAAGCTTATACATAGGCTGCTGTATTTTTTGTTCTGTTTACTTATAATATACCAAATGTCTCATATGATATAACAATCAATTTATATTTTGACATTTGTTTTTATTTTTATGGTAATAATTATAAACATTAACCTGAATTGAAAATGGAAAAGATTAAAATCGTATTTTTTGAAATTACCCCAACCGAAAAGAAATATATTAAGAAACAGTTTGATAAAGACTATGAGTTGGAATTTCATAAAGAAGCCCTTACAGAGGTAAATTCCGAACTGATTAAAGATGCTGATGTTGTTTCAGTATTCATTTATTCTAAAATAAATGAAGGGATTATTGCTAATTCGTCAAAGTTGAAGTTAGTTACCACCAGAAGCACCGGTTATAACCATATTGATTTGGCAGTCTGCCAGACAAGAGGAATAAACGTCTGCAACGTTCCATATTACGGTGAAAACACGGTTGCCGAGCATACTTTTGCACTTATACTTGCCCTTTCAAGGAACCTTCATAAAGCATATGTGCGCACTACTCAGGGTAATTATTCTCTTGACGGACTGCGCGGATTTGATTTGAAAGGTAAAACTTTAGGAGTTATCGGAGCCGGTAATATAGGCATCCACGTTATGAAAATTGCAAACGGCTTCGGAATGCACGTTAAAGCATTTGATGTTAAAAAGAATCATATTCTGGAAGATATACTCGACTGCCAATTTGTAGCTATGGAAGAGTTACTAAAGACCTCCGATATTATTTCTTTACACTGCCCGTATAATGAACATACCCATCACTTAATTAATATGGATAATATTGATACTATAAAAAAGGGGGCTTTGTTCATTAATACTGCACGAAGTGAAATTATTGAACCCGCTGCCTTATATCATGCTATAGATACAGGCGTATTTGGCGGTGCCGGCCTTGATGTTTTTGAAGGCGAAGAGCTGGCGTTGGAAGAAAATCAAATGCTTACTAAGAATGTATCTGTTGAGCATGTTGAAGCTATTATGCGGAGAAACATCCTGTTAAGACGTGAAAATGTAATTATTACCCCGCATATGGCATTTGATTCTGAAGAAGCTGTTCAAAGGATACTTGATACTACTGCGAATAACGTAAAATCATTTTACGCAAAGAAGAGATTTTACAAAGTCATATAACTATAAGTGTTTTGATTCCCATTCCCTCCTCTTGTAAGGCAGTTATGCTTTACATGGAGGGAAGAATAGCATTTTTACTTGCCTGTCCCGGAAAGCAATCCTTTAATCATATATTTCTGTGAAAACAAGAATAACAGTAAGACGGGCAGAAGCGCAAGAATGGAACCGGCGGCCACAAACCTGAAGTTATTTACGAAAGTACCCATCATATAACTAAGCCCCACCTGCAAAGTGTAATTACTTTCACTTTTTAGAACCACCAATGGCCATAAAAAATCACCCCAGGAACCAATAAATGTAAACAGCCCAAGAACCCCTAAAGTCGGTTTAGTTAATGGAAGCATTACTTTAAACCATAACTTAAATGGTGAACATCCGTCAATAATTGCAGCCTCACTTAACTCTTTTGGTACTGTAAGGAAAGCCTGCCTCATCATAAATATAGCATATCCCTCAACGGCAAAAGGAATAATTACTCCTGCAAGAGTGTCTGCAATATGCATTTTCAGCACTGATATATAAACAGGAATAATTATCAGCTCCTTAGGTATCATCATTGAAGCCGGAATCAACAGGAACAAAAACTCCTTACCCTTGAAATCGAAATGGGCCAATGCATACCCGGCTAAAGATGCTGTCGCTAAATTCAACAGACAAGTAAATAAAGCAATTAGGACACTGTTTAAAAAATATTTACCAAAGGGAACAGCCGACCATACGCCTGAGTAATTGCCAAGTTCAAAGCTTGTAGGGATTAGTTTTGGAGGATAAGCAAAAATTTCTTCTGCTCCCTTGAATGAAGTTGAAAGCAGCCATAAAAACGGAAAAACAGCAGCAATTCCAAATAAGCTTAAAATGATATACTTAACTATTTTCATTATTGCCCCCCATAAGTTTTATGTTTAGAATGGAGAAGCCAAATGTAAGAATAAATATAATTACCCCTGCAGCAGAGCCATAACCGAAATCGAATCTTTCAAAAGCATATTTGAACATATAGAATACCAGCGTTTTGTTAGCAAGCGGTGTCCCGGGTATTAAGATATAAAGTTCAGTAAACATTTTTATCGCAGCAGAAGATGACATAACCAGTACGAGGAGAATAACCGGCTTTAACATTGGCAGGATAATATAGCATGCCTGTTGAAATTTTGTTGCCCCATCCAGTTTTGCGGCTTCTTCAACCTCTTTAGGAATTGCAACTAAACCGGCTATAAATATGAGCAGGTAGTAGCCAAATCCGCGCCATACTGTTACAATCATTACTGAGAATAAATTTACCGGATATTTTGTCAGCCATGAAACATTGGGCAGGTTTACCAGTGACAGCCAGTAATTTAGAATTCCTGTATCTTCTGCAAATATCCACTTCCAAAAAATTCCGGCTATAACAATTGGAGTAATAACAGGTAAAAAATAAAGCGACCGAAAAAACTTAGTAACTTTATTTGTATCTCTGAGGAAAAGAGCAAGCATAAGAGATATAATAATAAGCACAGGTGTAACAAGAAGGAAAATAACAGAGTTTAAGAGTGCATACAAGAACTTACTGTCAGAAAATAATTTAACATAATTATTAAAACCAACAAAAGATGAGCCTTCAAAGATATTATAATTAAGGAAACTGAAATAAATCACCTGCAAAAAAGGAAGGAATGCAAAAAGTCCTAAGAATAATAACGCGGGTAAAAAGAAATAATATGGTGTCCTTTTACTCATTCGTTATCCTTTAGAATGTCATTCCACTCAACAACTGCATTATCAAGAGCTTCTTTAGTTGAAGATTTACCAAGAGCGGCATTTTGTATTGATTCATCAAATGAGTCCCTCAACAGGTCAAATTTCGGGTGATCCAGATATTTCCTTAGTTTTACCGCAAAAGGAAGCTCATTAGCTCCGGTTATTCTTGCTTTTGCCTCAAGTGTCCCGTCGTCATTTGTAAAATAAGGATTTTTTAACGCTTCAACAACTGAAGGGTAAATAGTTGCAAGTTTACAGAACTTCAATTGATTCTGCGCATTAGTAACATAATAAGCAAATTCGGCAGCTTCATTTTTGTGTGTACTTGAGTTAAGCAGTGAAATACACATTACAGCCAGCTCGTGTCTTCCTGTCTTACCTGTTATAGCAGGTTTAATTTCTGTGCTTTTATATACGGCTGGTGCATTCTCCTGAATCCTTTTTAGGAAAACCGGACCGGTAAATACTAAAGCGGTCTGACCTGCCTGATATGATTCAATTACAGTTGAACCGGGTTTAATTATGCACTCCTTGGGCAGATACCCTTCCTTGTAAAGCTTAATCCATTCATCAATAGTGTTTACTGCTTCAGTGGAATTAAAGGATGCTTTGGTCAATGATTGATTTAACATTTCAATGCCCTCTGAACCAAGCATCATCGGCAGATAACTATCTTTACCGATATTCCAGAAGAAAGCATATTTACCTGTTCTGTCCTTATATAGTCTTATAAATTTAATTAGCTGCGAAAAAGACTTTGGAACATCCTTTTCAGTAAAACCAGCCTGTCTGAGCAGTTCAGTGTTATAAAAAAGCACATAAGTATTCAGATACCATGGAAGTGCAGTAATTTTATTGTTATAAGTACATTGTTCAATAGCATTTGGCAGATATAAATTTAATAATGAATCCGGTAAAAGCTCTTTGTAATCTGCCAGCGCTTTCATTCCACTGAATTTAGAAAGGAAATCAGCGGATAAATTTACAAGGTCAGGCGGATTGCCGGCAGCAACTGACGACATAAGTTTTTGGATAACTGCATCATAAGGAATATCAACCCATTTAATTTTTATATTGGGATGTTCAGCTTCGTATTTGTTTATTATTTCTTTAAAATAATTATCAAAAGTAGGACTAAGCTGCAGAGTCCAAAATTCAATTTCCGTTTTACCTGTGCTTTTAGAGCAGGAAAGGAAAATGCAAAGTAATGGTAAAATATACAGTAATACTTTTTTCATAAATTATTTTAATAATCTTAAGTAAAATAATATATGTACTCTTAAAAACATAAAATTTATTAAAAATAATTTATTTTTGTCCATTACAAAAAAAGGAATAGTAATGGAGTACCAAATAATTCATGACAATAGTAATAATAATTTTTATGTAAACATTGAAGATAAGATTAGTTATTTAAGATACCGTGTTATTAATAATATAATAGAGTTTTATGTGACGTTTGTTGACCCTTCACTACGCGGGAGGGGAATTGCAGCTAAATTAGTTGAAGAAGGTATTAAATATGCGCAGGAAATGAACTACAAGATATTGCCCTCCTGTTCTTATGCAGCAGAATATATAGGCAGAAAAAAAGAATACACAGATTTATTGGCAGAATAGATACAGCTTATTATCAATTCTTTTTACATTAGAATTTGCGTATTGAGGGACATGGGAATTATATACGGTTGATTCCTTTATCGGCAATATCACTGCGAAAATAGATATTGTCATAACTGATTAAGGAAACTGCCTCGTAAGCATTCTTTTGGGCTGCCTTCAGGTCGTTATTTTCTGTTATGGCAGTAATCCCCAAGACTCTTCCACCATTAGTAAAAAATTTTTTATCATTTTGGAGTGTACCGGAATGATATACAATTGTTCCCTTAGGAATTTTATTAAGCCCGTGAATTTCGTAACCTTTTAGGTATTCATCCGGATATCCCTTAGAAGCCAGGATAACACAGACTGCAGCACCCCCGTTATAGGTTACCGCATTTTTATTTAGTTTGCCTTGAGCTGCCGAATATAAAAGCTCCAGAAAATCTCCCTTTAGCAAAGGCAGAACAACTTGAGTTTCAGGGTCGCCAAATCTACAGTTAAATTCAACTACTTTAGGGCCTTCTGAGGTAATCATAAGGCCACAATACAAGCACCCGCAAAAAGATACGCCTTCAAGTTTCATGGCATAAATTACAGGAGCAATAATTTTGGTTTCAATTTCTGTTAAAAGCTCATCCGTAATTAATGCAGCCGGAGCATACGCACCCATACCGCCGGTATTCTTTCCCGTATCATTATCCCCTGCTCTTTTATGGTCTTGAGCAGCAGGGAGACAAATGAAATCCTTGCCATCAGTAACAGCAAAAATAGAAGCTTCTTCCCCCGCCATAAATTCTTCAATAACAATTTTACGACCGGCACTGCCAAATATTTTTGAGTTAAATATTTCTATAACAGCAGTCTCGGCTTCACTATAATTATTGCAAATAACAACACCTTTACCGGCAGCCAGTCCATCCGCTTTTATCACTAAAGGATATACAGTGTTCCGTAAATATTCTAAAGCTTCTACTGTCTGTTCGTCTGTGAACTCAATAAATGCAGCGGTTGGGATGTTATATTTACGCATCAGATTTTTAGCAAAAGATTTTTCACCTTCAATTGCGGCAGCGCCGGCCGAAGGCCCAAAAACTTTAATGCCTGCTGCTCTAAGTACATCTGCAACACCAGCTACAAGGGGTATTTCAGGTCCGACAACAACAAGTTCAATTTTTTCAGTTTTGCAAAAGTTAATCAGGCTTTTATGGTCATTAAGATCAATACGAACGTTCTCCCCTAAAGAACTTGTACCCGGATTACCCGGACTTATAAATAATTTACTTAGGCGGCTGCTTTCCGCCAATTTAAGTGCAAGAGCGTGTTCCCTGCCGCCCGATCCAATAAGGAGTAAATTCATTGAATCCTTTCCTTTAGCAAAAGCTGAAACTGATTAGTTAATTGCTCAGACAAATAATCTCTTCTATGCTTGCTTATAAAATCCTCGTCAGGTTTTGGTAAAGTTTTTGAGATAAACTGCTCATAGACTTTTAGGATTAAATTTTTAATTCCGTCAATGTCATCCGGCTCAATAATAAAAGAAGCTTTATAACCCTCGGCTGCTAATTTTGCAGCACCATCGGGAACACAAAGAATAACCGGTTTGCGTGTCCCGAAATATTCATAAATCTTACCTAGAGAAATTATATTAGAGTTTTTGCTTTTACCCACCATAGCCCAAAGAATATCTGATGACATCAACTTTGCTAATGTCTCCTTATGGTTTATATAGCCATGTTCTATTATATATGATCTAATTTCAAGTTTTTTTGCAAGTTTTCTATTATTCTCACGCAAATACCCAATAAACTCCAGCTCAATATTGGATGCTACATCAGGCCTTTCAACAGAGAGTTTTTTAAATGCTTTCAAAAAATATTTTGGAGTAATATATTCATAAAAGATACCGGAATATGTAATACGCATTTTTTTAGATTCTCTATGTTCCGGCTTCAAATTATCAAAATCAGCCGGGTCATATCCCTGCGGGATAATATAGATATCATCTAAAGTGAGGAATTGATAATCATTGATAATCTTTTCCTTCATTTTTCTGTTTATAGCAATTACTTTGTCAGCTTTTTTAAGCGCTCTATATTCCATCTTCTTGTGCATCACTTTATGCAAAGGAGTAGGATAAAATGCATACTGATTACTGAGCCATAGATCGCGGTAATCAATAACAAGCGGAATTTCAAACTCTTCCTTAAGCTTATATGCAAGGTTTATCGAAGAAAACGGAGGCGCACTAACAAAAATAACATCAAAATTTTCATTAGTTAAAAGTTCCTTAGCGGTTGAATATGCGTGGGATGCCCATCCCTTTTTGTTATCCGGGACAAATAAGAAGCTGCTAATTCTGCTTAAAGCTTTTCTAACAAACTCTCGCGGCATTTTTACAGTTTTACGCTTCTTTAACAGGGAATTTATATCTTTTCCTTCTGTTCTTACGATTCTGATTTCGGCATCTTCAGCTTCTTTTAATAAAGAATAATCGTGAGCATAATACGCAGTTTCCCCGGCTGTAAGAACTACCGGCTCCCAGCCATATTGTTTAAAATATTTAGTGAACTTAAGGGTCCTTTGAACACCGCTCAGACCCATCGGGGGGTAATAATATGCAATTACTAAAACTTTATACATTCCGGCTTATCATAATAATTTTTTGAAATACAAATTTACTAAATTTTCAGCTTATTTTGTATGTTAAAAAACCGTTTAAATTATTTTGTAATTGGAATGGAAAGCGATTTTTATTTGGAAGGCCCTTTTAGGGGGCATTTTATTAAACGCCCCCTAAAAAAATTAAATACTGTTTTGTCTTATTTGAGGAGTGTCATTTTCCCGGACTGTACCCAGTCATTGTATTTTACCATATAAATATATGTACCGCTTGAAACTTTACTCCCGGCATTGTTATCACCGTTCCAAATTGAGCTGTAGAATCCTGCTTTCTGATTGCCGCTAAACAGAGATTTTACTTCTTCACCAAGTATATTATATATTTTTAGACTCACAAATGCGTCCTTTGGAATACTATAACTAATAGTAGTACTTGGATTAAATGGATTTGGATAATTCTTCTTAAGCTCAAAATTTGCAGGTAAATCAGTATTTACTTCAACAACTTTACTATATTCAAATTTACCGTCCAAATCAATTTGCTTTAATCTATATAGAAGTCTTCCTCTTAAAGGAGCAGTATCAACGAAAGAATAATCTTTGGGCGAATTTGAATTTCCGTTCCCCTTTATACAGCCGATCATTTCCCAGTACATATTATCGGATACAGCAGAGCGTTCAACATTGAAACCGTAGTTTGCTTTTTCGGTAGCCGTTTGCCAGGTAAGAAAAACTTTTTTTCCATTTGCAGATGCAGTGAAAGAAGTAAGCTCTACAGGGAGAGGAGTTCCGCCGGGATTTTGCCATTTCAGATACGGATATCCATCATTTATTCCGGCATCCATATTCCAAATGGTATAGTCCCAGCCTGCATTTAAGAAAGTAGTATTGATTTTCATATTCTCAGTAGTTGCAGCAGTTGCCCCGGTACCGCTCGCTTGACCGGAGGTTTGCTGATCATAGAAATTTGCAGTATAAGTCCCAGAGTTGCTGCCTATAAATCCATTCGAAGTTAAAGCCGTCCCGGATAAAACACTTACACTCCCCGTAGAATAGCAGTAATTTACTGCACTACCGTTACCACCAATAAAACTTCCAAAATCAGTACCTGAGTATCCTGATTTTCGTGTTACATTACCCATACTATAACAGTTTGTTACTGTATTTATGCTGTAGCCAATTAAACCTCCGCATTGTGAAGATCCTGTAACGCTGCAGGAACTATAGCTGTTGCTTACCGGATAGTTGCTCATTCCTATAAGTCCGCCGCTGTACTGTCCGCTTACAATACTACCCGAACTATGGCAATTACTGATAGTTGAATTGCTTGACCCCACTAATGCCCCAACTGCGTTCCCTTCAGTTATATTAACATTTAATACTCCGAGATTGGAAATGGATCCTCCTGATGTGCTTCCGAATAAGCCGGCATAGCCTGTCATATTGTTAATATACAATCCGGAAATTGTATGCCCTTGCCCGTTATAATTACCGTTAAATTTTGTTGTGTTGTTCCCAATCGGTGTCCAGCCTTTACCGCTATTCCAGCCTGAACTGGCTGAAGCATCAATGTCCGCTGTCTGGATATAATTTCTTGACCAATAAAGACCGGTTGCATCAGACTTTCCTGCCTGCATTGAAAGCCAATATAAATTGTTGACTTCTGCAATCTGATACGGGTTCCCTGCACTTCCATCACCAGCTGCAGGAGCGGTTGCCGGGGGGAGCAAGTAAGGATAATTATTGTTAACAGTACTGCACATATTCCAAACTGTTGTAAGGTTCCAGCCGGCACCGCTAAATGTTGAGGAGGTTTTCATTTGTGCAGTAGTTGCAGCAGTTGCCCCGGTACCGCTTATTTGGCCGGAGGCCTCCTGGTCATAAAAATTTGAAGTATATGTCCCTGTGCCGGTACCGACAAATCCGTTTGCAGTTAAAGCGGTTCCCGATAAAACACTTACACTCCCCGTAGAATAGCAGTAATTTACTGCACTACCGTTACCACCAATAAAACTTCCAAAATCAGTACCTGAGTATCCTGATTTTCGTGTTACATTACCCATACTATAACAGTTTGTTACTGTATTTATGCTGTAGCCAATTAAACCTCCGCATTGTGAAGATCCTGTAACGCTGCAGGAACTATAGCTGTTGCTTACCGGATAGTTGCTCATTCCTATAAGTCCGCCGC